>Ga0209353_10000436_pt1 | contig 25407 bp, 20 predicted proteins | sample LauGreSpBDMM15SD_2_FD_187561 | JGI IMG/M metagenome (GOLD analysis project Ga0209353, IMG submission 187561) | Freshwater lake microbial communities from Lake Michigan, USA - Sp13.BD.MM15.SD (SPAdes) (version 2) | ecosystem: Environmental > Aquatic > Freshwater > Lake | place: Lake Michigan...
AGCCATTCCAGAGGTCTCTGACATATCCCTGCTTCCACTGGTTGTTGCCTCTGGCCTCGATGACCTTAACATCAAGGGTGCGGGCCATAAACTGGTACTTGCCGTCCTTGCCAATCTTGACATCAAAACCGAGGAGAGCAACCTCTCTGTTGGTGTAGGAAACATCCTTGCCAGTGAGTCGAGGCTGGTCGTTGCCAGCGAGGTATTGCTGGGTATCGCCAAGATAACCGAATGTGATTAGAGGTCTACGGCCCTGCACATCAGCGAGACGCTGGAGTGTGAGAACCTTGTCACCCATTGCACGGCTCATATGGCCTGTACGGACGAGGGTATCGATATCGTTAACATCAAGTCTGCCAGCGATGTTACCCTCGCCATCGAGTTGGCGGTTAGGGTTAGCCGCAAGAAGAGCCTTGAACGCTTGCTGTCCAGCAAACTTTCTGGCCTGTGCAATAGCCTTGGTGTCCGTCTTTCCGTTTTCTCTCTTTAGAGCGTCCCAGCCCTGTGTGTCGATGAGGGTGTCTCTGGTGTTCTTGTTGAGTGCGTTGAAATTGAATGCGTTAGACTTGTGGAGATTCTTGGAAGAATTCACGATGTCCTGCATAATGTAATCAAGGGCAGGGATTCTGACTCGCTTGTCGCTGAACACGCCCTCCTTTACGAAACCCTTAGAGATGCCTTCAGAGAAATCAAACTGAGGATTATTCTTGTTAATCTTGCCGTGCCAGTAGTCCTTCCAAGCACTAGCACCTCTGTCGAGGACACCAGTAATGCCTTCAAACTTACCACCAAAGAACAGCCAGTCTGGACGCTCACCAAGAATAAGGTGCTGGAAATAGTACGCACCAAACTCTTCAACCATATGCTCAAGGACGGGCTTGCTACCGTTGATAGCCTTGTCGATGTGGGTCATATTACCCGTGTCCTTGTACTCCTTAAGGGCCGCATCAATGGCGGCTAGACGGGCAGGAACATCCTTGCCAGCATAGGTACGCTTGATGTATTCCTTGAAGAAAGAAGAGGTGTCTGCGATGCCAACAGAAGGCCCCTGCGTCAACTTGCCAGTAGCATCACGGATTCCGAGAAGTTCTCCAGCGATGACCTTGATGTACTTAGGAGCGAGGACAGACTTTCTGAGAACAAGGTGGAAGAGTTCGTGAGGGACTACCGTGCCCTTGGTCGAAATCTGTTCCGTGTTGATATGCATTGTCACTCTGCCGTCCTTGGTTTCCATCACAAGACCGTTAGAGTTCTTGTACTCAAATAGGCTTGGCTGGTCTGGGATGTTCGGGTCTGTGAGGTGTCTGCCTGTGGCAGGGTCAAAGTTGTTATCCTTTAGGTACTTTTTGTGTTCTTTATCGTTTCTGAATTCAAAGTTTACATCTGGAATCAGCGTGTCGGCTGTGGAGATAATACCATCCATCAGCACCTCAGTGCCAGTCAGTTCACCGAACTTACGGAGCAGAGAGTAGTTCTGGAACTCCTTCATATTGCCGAGTTGCAGATGGCCTTCACGAACATACTTAGACTGGATTGCCAGTCTTTCAGCAGTCGTGCCACCCTTCAAAGTGGCAAAGGCACGGCCCTGCACAGCACCCACGCCACCGAGAGCCATACCAGCACCGATGCCGTGACCGAGACCTTCAGCCCTATCTGTTGCATAGCCGAGAACGCCACCGACAGCCGCACCGCTGGCAACACCGCCAGCCACATCGGTAGCAATCGTGACGAGAGGGTCGAATGCGTTTACAATTCTGAGGAGACTCTGGGCCTGTGGAGTGAGGATAGCCTTATCCGCTTCAAGGGCCGCTTTAGCATACGAGAGGATGCCTCTCTTGCCCTTCATAACCTGTCCACCGATGGCTGACAGGGCCTCACCTACACCAGCGGCACTGGTACCAGCGAGGTACACACCGCTTACATCAGCCAACGCACCAGTGCTTATGCCAGCCAGATTAGCCGCAGTTGCACCCATAGCAGTTGTTCTGATAGCCGCATTTGCCTCAGCAACGCCAACGCCAGACACGGCCTCAAATCCTTTGGCCCCAGCATTGACACCGAAATCAATTACATTTCTTGTGGCTCCACCGACAAGTTCAATTGGCTTTCCGATGGCGTACTTGAGGGTTCCACCAACAAGCATATGCTTAATGTGTTCCGCACGGGCGGCGGCGATGGCAAGGTGTTCTCCCATACCTGTGGCACGGAGACCAACACTGGCAACCTTACCAAACGGAATAATCCAAGACGGGTCGGCAATGAAAGACATCGCCTGTGTGATTTCGTGGTCGATGTATTCCTTGTTGACGAACATTGTCGTCTTGCCTGTCGCCAGTGACATAGAGCCTCTGTTGAACTCACGGGCCTTTAGGAACTGAGCATATCTAGCCTCTGGTGTGCCTCCACCAGTAAGCACATCCTTCATATTAAAGAAGATAGAGGACGGGTCTTGCGACTCAGCCGCCATACCGACCATACCTCTTGTTCCTTGTAGCAGGGCCTCGACTGCCGTTCCACCAGAAGTGTACAGTGCCTTGGATGGATGGTCTGCGGCAGACTGGATGGCCTTGCCGAACTGTTCCATAATGCCATCAGCACCCATCATAATGTCATCCATCAGATGCCGTTCCTGTACACTCTTGTAAGATTCAAACTTAGCAAAGTCCTCAAACTTAATGTCAAAATCTGGGTCTCTCTTCATCTTCTCAGCCAGTTCTTCCCCCGTAAGGGGGGCCTGTAGCCGCTTGAGTGCCTCTTCTCTGTCTTCCTCTGGGAGCGATGTTAGGTACTCATCCCACTTTTCATTGCCAGTAGACACCTCGCCAGCAACTGGGGTTTCCTCAGAATTAATGAGGTAGCCACCATCGGGATTCTTTTTAAATATGTCAGCCATTTATTTGGAAAGTCTGAGGTCACGCTCAATGTTATCATCATCCCTGTCAACGATTTTAATTCCGATATTATTGACACCAGAAATCAACTTCATCTTACGCTCAAGTTTCTCCTTTAGAACTCTGAGTTTAGCACGGTCAACCGCATCAAATCTGAAGATGGAGGTTGTATCTGGATTTGCATCGTTCAACATCTTCTGCTCCATTTCGGAGACGGTGCCTACACCGATGACTTCAATTCTCGTTGCCGCACGGAGTGTAGCCAAGTGAATCTTGGCCTCACCAATAAGGGTCGGACTGAGGGAGTGCCCGAACTGAGCAAGAATCTTATCAAGAGCCTTGATTGCACCTCTACCAGAGGACAGTTCAGAAATCTGCTCCTTGTACTTGGCGAGGGCCTCGTCTCCACCAGAGAACAGGCCAGCAAGGTGGACACCAGTTCCTTCACCCAGTTCAACGGGGGCAAGGCTACCGTCAGCGGTTCTCTTACCAAACAGGCCGATGCTCTCCTTGCGGATGTCTTGGATAGACTGTTGCTTAGGCATCTCAACCTGCTTCCAGTGTGTGCCGTCATTGAACATAGGGCCGATAGCCGTCTGAACAATCTTAAGCGAGGACTCTGGTACGAGGGCTTTGTAGGCCGCATCAAATCCGCTAGGGATATATCCAGCACCAGAAGAGTCCTTGTACTTGCCCATCATATATGCTTGGAGACGCTTCTTCTTTTCTTCGGCTGTGACTGCTCTCTCTTCCGAAAGATAGCCCATACCAATCATACCGCTTCTTCCAGTTTTAGGCGTTAGTGTCTGTCCTTCAAATCCGCTAACTGCATTCTTAGGGTCAATTTCACCATCGGGTGTTCTGCCAATAATCTGGTCATATGTTCTGGCTGGCTGTGCGAAAACATTCTTGGCTTCCTGTCTAGCAGTTTCAGACTTTGATTGAAAATCTGCAATCTTAGTATTAAGATACTCAGCCATCTTAGTACGCTGTAGGGGCGTAATCTTGTCTGGGTCGATGCCGACACCGTAGTTTCTGATGCCACCAAGAGTATCCACCATCGTCACCATATCATTCTCGATGTTTGCTTCATCGTAAACATAGGTGGACGGAGGATGCTCCCAGTCATCGGTGCCCATTATAGTGCCAACAAACTGGTCTGCAAGAAGCATACCAGCACTCAACTTCATACCGCTGGCTCTGGCCGCTGACTTAGCGGCAAGGATTTCTTCTTTAGCCCCAAGCGTTGCTGTCTTTAAAATCTTATCTTTAACGGCCTGTGGAATGTTTCCGTTGTATGCTTTAGCCGCCTTGTCAAGAAGAGGTTTATATCCCTTGCTGACAAGACTGGCAAAGCCTTGGGCACTAGCCATTGCTTTAACACCTTGAACGCCCTTAAGAACTTTAACGACACCACCAACCGCAGTAACATACTGTGCGGCTGTTGCGGTAAATTCCATCGTGCCACCTGCGGCAGGGTTGGCCCGCTTCCATTTAGTCCAAGCGTTGGCATCTACAGACGGAGCATAACCAGAGGCGATGCTTTCTGGGCTTGTGATGTCATCTAGGACTCTCTGGGCGTACTCAGCCGCTTTAGCGTTAGCAGTAGAGAGACGGTCAGCCTTTGTATATCTAAGTCTTGTGTCCTCCTTGACAGCCATCTCCCTAATCTTTTCCATATTAGCCTTAGGGTCTGGCTTGGCTGGGGCAGGGGGAGGAAGTCCAGCGGGGGCTGGTTCAGAGGTAGACTCAGTTGATGCGTCATCCGATGGCGTACTACCTTCTGCTTCACTTCTTGTAATATTAGCAGTCTGGGTAAGAGGCTCAAGGGAATCTGGGTCTCTGTCAACGGCCTCATTAGCCGCCCGTGTCGGAGGAATTACGATTGTTTCGCCACCCTTAAAGTTGGGGTGATTGAGGTTAAATCCATTAGCCTTGGCTATACGCTTAATCGAAACTCCAGTCCTTTGAGAAATCGAAAACAGGTTCTCATTCTTTCTCACATTATATGAACCGCCAGTCTCTGGAGGCTTTTCATAAGATACGGGCTTTCCAACATCGGCAGGAGTACCAGCCGCTTTAATCGCATCTGGTGTCGTGGCAACAGGTGCCTCAGCCTTGGCTGGAGGGTTGGCCTGTTGAGCCTTGAAGACATCACGAATATCAAGACCTTTATCGTCTGCCTCTCTTCTGAGTCTTCCAAAGAATTCATCCTTGGTAAGGCCAGACTTTTTGACGGCCTCAGCAAACTCTTGAGGAGAAATGTCTAGTGCCCGTGCCTCTCCATTTCCCATCAATTTGAATTCCTCTTCTCCAGTGGCTGGAGCAGGGGCGGTGGCTACTGGTGCGGGTGCCTCAACCTTGGCTGGGGCAACAACAGCAGGAGCAGGAGCAGGGGCCACAGGAGCCACGGGAGTGACAACAGCGGGGGCTGGGCGAGGCTCGACAGTTGCGGGAACAACTGCGGCAGGAGCAGGAACAACTGCGGCAGGAGCAGGAGTAGGAACCACGGTGGCAGGAATAACTGCGGCAGGGGTAGCCGCCGCCTTGACCGCTTCTGGGATAACTGCAACGGGAGCAGAAACCTTAGCAGGGGCAACAGGAGCAGGAGTTTTTGCAACGGCAGAGGGCTTGACCGTCTGACCAGTAGGAGTTTTGACAACGGCATCATAGCCACCCTCCCAAGTATCTGGGTCAAAGACATCAGTAAATCTATAGAACTCTTCTGCACCGCTTTCAAATCTTCTTTCCTGTTCAGCGTTGCTTGCGGCAAGACCGTCAAGTGCCCTCGCTTTTTGGTCTGGAGTCATCTGCTTAGACTCATTAATTTCGGCTTCCTTAACTCTGTGCCAGTTCTTGTACATTGCCCTTCTATCAATAACGCCACCGTTGGCCTCTGCATCACGAACGAACTTTTCAAGTTTGGTTCTGTTCTGGACGGCATTAAGGTTAATGTCCCAAGGCACCTGTCCAGACTCAATAGCAAGTGGGCTGGCTGTGGGTTCTTTATCTGGAATTGCGGCAAGTCCAGAGGTGACATCACGGACAACCCTACGGCCCATAACAAATTCAGCCTCCCTCAGTCTGTCTGAGAAGCCGTTGTTATATGTCATCGCATCGTTGATGATGGCGAGTTTGGCAGGGTAACTCTTCTTGCTGGCATCCTTCAGCAGGTTCATCTTCTCTGTCAGTCCGTCAAGCACACCAGAAGAAACCAACTCTGGGTCTTGGCTCAAGACCTCAAGTCTGCTCTTCATAGAGGCACCGATATTAAAAATCTGCTGGTCGGCAGACTCGTTGTTTACCTTGCCCGTATAGTAATCGTTGACACCCTTTGTAAGGGCGTTACTGATGCTATTAATGCTGTTGGCAATATTGTCCGCATTTCTATTGCCATAGTTTTCGATTCCTTGGATTGGTTGAATCCCGCCCGTGTACTGACCAAAGTTTTTAGGCATAAATATTAGACAGTAATCTGGTTAGAATTATAGTTCAACTTGATGACCGTATCCATACCAAGTTTAATAACTGCCTTGAGGAAGGGCTTGTCTTTAATGTATTCAGCGAACTGCTCGCCTTCTTCAATATACAGTTGATGAAACCACTTTGGAGCAGATGTCTCAAGCCACTCACGGAAGAGAAGCCACTTAGGATTTTCTTTTCCATAGACCTCTCTGGCAACCCAGCATTTAGCCGCTTCTCCGTATGCTTTAGCGGCAGCAAGGGACGCACCGCCAGTAATCATAGCACCACCAACCGTGGCAATGCCACCGATTATGCTACCAGTCATAGCGTTGCTGGCCTGTTGATTAGCCATCTTAACAGACATAGCCTCTTGGCGATTAGCACCAATAAGGGCCGCATTGTACTGGGATTCTGGCTGGAAGATTTGGGCACCAAGGCCCTGCGACATTCCGTAGGCAGAGCCGTACATACTGGCAGGGGAATAGGCCGCAGACTGTTGAATCATCTGATTGCCGTAAAGCCCCATAGCCTGTCCAAATGTGTTTTGGGCACCACCGTACATCTGACCAGCAAACTGTCTAGCCCTATCCTCACGCATCTGACCCATCTGGTACCCGCCAAGAACCTCAGCCGCAATGCCTTGATTGCTGTTGGCAAGTCCTCTAGCGGACATTGCGTATCGGGCCGACTGCTGGGACTGTTTCTGCATCTCTGGCGTGAGTTCACGACCAGCCATAATGTCTGTCTGTGCCGACTGCATCATCGTATCATACAGGCTGTTTGCATCAGAGCCTAGACCCTGCCTGTAGGCACCCATAGCCTGTTCTCCCATCTGACCGTACACAGGGGCCATTGCCGATGCGTAATCACTGCTAATCTTGGCAGACTGCGGGATGGCTTTCTGCATCGAGTCCATCTGGAACTGCATCTGTCTATCCATCATCTCCTGCTGGAGTTTCTGGTACAGAGGCTGGTACTGACGCTCTAGTTCAAGTAGTCTAGGCTGGATTGCTTCCTGTCCAGCCATAGTGTCAAGCATTTCCTGCTTGTAATCTCTAGGTGGTGGTGCAGATATTTTTTTGGCTCCCATTGTATTATATATTTAAAAGGTTAATGTAGTTGTTAGAAAGTTTCTTTATGTTACCGAAACGCAAAGCCCACTTATCTTGGTTCTGCCAATTCGGATATCTTTCTTTAAGTTGGATTACAAGGCTTTTCTTTGCCTCTGGCGTTGTGGCGATGAAATCCATAACACACAGGTCATTAGACTTTTCCCCAGAAACTGGTATAATGTCCTTAAAAGTCATCAAATCGTCAGCAGTCTGCTCCTGCCGTTTTGCAACAGGATACATAACGGCTACCCCAGTAAAACCACTTTCGTCCAATTCAACAAACAGGTACTGGAAGGTGTCTGCCCAGTGTATATAGACTTGCAGTTCATCGTCATCCCAAGCAAACGCCTCGCCACGACCCTTATCTCGGTTCGCTTTGATAAAGTTCGTAAGGTCAGCCAAGACCATTAGGTGTAGATTTCTTGAGCGTGTCCAAGCGACATACCAACTTCGTGGTCAACTTGCCCCACGGCAACATTAACAGGTCTATTAAAAGACCAAGTGGCTGTTCTGTTGTTAGTGGCTCGCATATGAACAGAATATGTACAGGAAACATCAAGCGTGTTGAAATCAATAATCTTAACAGTTACTGTGTTTGGGGTAGTTGCGTCATTGGCATCGTGACCGCAAGTTGTGACACCAGACCAAGTGTTGTTTTGAGCATCAACAGCATCTGGAAGAGCAACTGGAACGCCAGCACCAACACCAGAATTAGGGGTTCTTGTAACAAGAAATACCATATCTGAGGCTGAATTGTAACCCTCACCAAAAAGAGACCAGTTAAGAACAACTCTATTTCCTGCCTTCTGAGGCGTGAATGTTATATCTACAAGCGTAAGTTTTATGCCGTAAATGTTAGCAAGATTCTGAAGACCGCCCCAGCCAGAAGAATAAGTAGTTATTGCTCTAGTCTGAACAAAGTAATCAAGTCGTGGATTGATAGGGGTAGTCTTAAGTCTGGGAGCAAGATTAAATGTGGATTGTCCTGTCACTTCCTGTGTTCCTACAACGGTGCTATTGCCACGGATAAGAGAGGAGCCAACAATCGTGCTAGAGCCATTGACATACTCATTTTGACCAACAGAAATATTGCCTTGAATGACTTCAGAAGCCTTCTTGATGTAGGTACAGGTACCGCTTGCAATTGAAGCCGTAGGGAAAATGTTGTAAGTAAAAGCGTCTACAGTTGTAACAAGGATTCTGTATGTTCCACTGTATGCGGGTACGCTCGCAGTAACTACAACGACTTGATTAGAAACGAGTCCGTGAGCAACGGAAGTAACAGTAACAAGAATTCCGTCAGCAGTAGTAAATGTTTTGCCCGTGACATTCAGACCGTCAAAAGGGGTAACAATAACATCATTGTTTGTATTCCCATTAAGTATAGGGGTCGTGACAGAAGACCCTCTGATGGTGGTTGCAGTGACGGGAAGGGAGGAACCAAGGATGTCCGACATTTTGGCCTCCTTAAGGGTGCCACCATTGACTACAAGCAAACTATCAGTAGCCTGTAGGGTAAGGGCCGTTAGGTTAGGCTGGTCTGTGATAGCCCCAGCAACTAGGCTTGCAGAGTCTACAAGTTGGTTAAGACGACCACCAGTAACCTGTTGTCCGTCTACGAAAGTATCGCCTTTAGAAATTTGTGCCATAATTATTGTTTAGATTGGTTTGTCTTAGTTTGTACTGTTGCATAGACATATGCAGACCTAATAGATGGTCTAAGGTTTGTTGTAACGAAACGCAACTGCAAACCTGTTCCTATTTTTCTGATTGGTGTTCTTCTTGTAGCGTCCTCAGAGAACTGAGACGAAAATACATCAATGATGTTTGTGGCATCTGGGTTAGAAACATCTACTCTTGTTTCAACTTGAGCACCAGCCTCACACACAACCTCGACCTCGGCAGTGCTAAATCTCTTGTCTCCAATGCCGTTAAACGAGTATCTTCTTGTTTTAAGAATGCCTTGAATCTCGATAGCCGTAAACGAGGCCGTACTCAAAGTGTCTGGAATGAAGAATGGGAGCATAGGAGTGCCAGTTGCGGCACCATACTCATCGTGATTAAGTTGCTCCATTAGGAACAACCCTTGGTCTGTATCTACACCGTACATTCGTCTCTGCTGTTCTTTCTTAGCGACAACAAAGTCAAAGATATCAAAGCCAGCAGGGTATGTGTCAATAGACTCCCACTGTTTCAGAATAAAGTTATATACCAGAATAGCGTTATTGTCAGTAGAGGAATCAAGCGGAACTGCGAGGTAGTAACGATTATTCCAGTAGGTAGCAACAGCCCTGTCAGAAGCGGCTCGATTAATTCTTTGAATAACATCGTCAATAGGGGCTGAGATAGGGTCTGACATCGTCAGCAGTTTCATCGACTCCGCACCCGTTGGCTGTGGTTGCAGGAAGTACACCCCGTTGTCGGACAGGAAGAATACGCCACCACCAGCCTGTACAACGCTTTTTCTAGCGGAACAGCCGATGTCAGTGGCGAGAGTCTTTAGGTAAGCATCGGTTGCCAGCGGCTCGCCCGTAGCATACCTGCTAGAGCCGATACCGACATAGAAGATGCTGTTACGCATAAACACCAAGAACTCATTGAGCGTCCAAGGGGCAACACCCACAACTCTATCATTAGAGCCATTATTAATCGTAAACGCATCGAGAGCGTCAAAGTGAAAAGGGTCTAAAAAGTTACTAACAGAAACGGTGTCATTATTTCTAAGTACATTTGTTTCATCGTGATGCTTGCCAGTGACTATAAAACGATTCTGATAATAAAGCATCCCGTTGCAGTTCGGGAACTCTTTTTCGGTAGCGGTAGTCCCAAGGGCTTCAATTGTCACATCCAAATCCCAGACCAGCGGACGCTTGCTGAATCCACGGGAAATGAATATTTTATCTACAGCGGAAACAACATCGCACCCTTCCTGCGTATCAATTATTTCACCAGCAGGAAAACTAATCTTGGAAGAAAGTACTTCTGTTTCTGGATTGTATGTATAAATCCCATCGGTAACAACACATATAATAATTTCCTGTCCAGTGTTGTTTATGTAAACACCAACACCATAGATGGTTTTACCCACAAGGTCACCAATAGTCTTGCGTTGCAAGCCCTTGCGGACTGTAGCAACACCTCTGTCCATTCTAAAGTTCTGAGACTGATTAACAATACCTTGGGCCAGAGCACTAGGGTTATCACGGCTGTTAAGCCCGATAAACGCTATGTCTCCATCCTTCTGGTATTCATTAGGCATTAACGAGAGACGATAGAGTAGTAGATATCCTTGAGTTTCTCAGACCAGCGGGCACCAACATAAACGCCACCAAGAAAACAAACTGTAGAAATGATAATAGTAAGCATAAAATTAAACAATATCTGGGTCTGGGAAATAAGGAACAAAGTATCGCACTCCGTTAATCTTAAATACAAGGGCATTCCCAGCAGTCTCAGCAGTCCAGCCAGCAGGAGGGCTTACAGCAAAATAAGTGTGACAACCATTAAGTGTGGATTCGCCATCTTGAAATCTAATGCCATTATCATCAAGATTAAGACAGGCAGTTGCGTGTGGAGCAACACCGATGCCGACCTTGCCGTGCTGGTCGATGGCAAATGCAGTACCATCTGGAGTAGTGGTATCTTCAACGACAAAAGAGTTACCTGTTCCTCTGTTTTCAATGCGGAGGGTAGTTCCAACGGAAGTCGTAGACAGAGTTCTGAAAGCAACAGTACCGCCAGAGCCACTTTGGTCTACGCTCAAAATAGGGGTGCTAGAACTTGTTGCAATAGAGTTCGTTTGATTAGTAGTAACAACGCCAACTGTGTTGCCAAGTCTGTTCGTGAAGTTCAGTCTATCAACAATCCAGATATCTCCAGCCACGGGTGTTGTAGGATTAGCAGTCCAATGACCAAGGTTCACACCAGCGGTAGTAGCCGTAGTGAGGGCGGTCAACTTACCCGTAAGAGTACCACCAGCAAGCGGAAGACCAGCCGTAGTCTGGGTTGAGCCGTTGGGGAATGTCAGACCGCCACCATTGGTAGCAAGGTTGAACTTTCCATCAAGCGGAGAGAAGGTATGATTAAAAGTAGTGCCAGCACCAGTATCATTGTATGCGGCAATGTTCAGATTTTCGTTAAGCAGGTTTCTGACTGTAGGAACATACAGCGTACCAGAAAGCGTACCGCCTGTCAGTTTAAGGGCTGTAGGGTCGTTTTCGACTGTGATGCCACCGACATTACCTGTAGAGATAGAGATAGGCATTAGACTGTTGCGAAAGCGATGTGGACGGGGGTGGCGGCGGCAGTAGCAATCACTCTGATATGACCATTGTAGTTCTCGATGGTAATGTTACCAAGGGGGGGGAGAATGACACCAGAAGAGCCAGACTCAGAGAGAATCACTTCGATGGTAGCCGTTGTAGACTTGTTCTGGACGATGACCATAACCCGTCTGATAGGGGTGATGGCGTGGTCAAGAAGGGTGCTTGCGGCAGTACCTGCTGTGAAGTTCTGGTGGGTAAAACCACGAATTATGGGGGAGGAGAATGCGAATGCCATTGTATTAGTAAGTGTTTGTCATATTGATACGACCAAATTGGGACTGCTGACGGAGCATCTTGTCGTATTCCATATCGAGAATTTGATTAGCCTTTGCCTCAATAGTAGCCGCCTCAGCCATTTGGCCTTCAGAGACGAACCAGTTTGCCGCAGAAGCCCAAGACATAAAGGAAGAGAAGATGTACGGAATGTCAATCTTAGTCCAACTTGATGCGTTTGTGTTTGGGTTTTGTCCAGCAATCGTAGAAGAAGCCGTACAGGTATAGAAGTTGCCAGCGTAAGGCTTACCAAGCACAGGAGTGTATGAACCCGTGCCAGAGCCAGCATCAAAGTAAATCTGAACATCCTTAAAGTAAACTACATTCGGACTGTAGAGTTCGCCAGTAAGAATAGGACAAATAAGTCTATACACATACCACACTTCTGTTAGGGCTGTGTTTACAATAACTTTTCTAGATGTCCCAAGGTCGTACAACTGATATTGAATCTGTACAGCCTTTGTTGTTTCCTGTGGATTCCGTGTGAAAACAGCCAGAATCTCTCCAGCAGTAACAATAGGAACAAAGGAGGCAACACCAAGTGCATCAATCGTAATTGCATTCTTTGCAATGCGGACTATGTCAGTCCACTCACTAGCCTCCCAAGCCTCACGCATACGAGCGTTGCTGAAGTCACGAAACTGAGCAAATGTGTCAGCCTGTATATTCTGACGGTCATTTCCAGAGTACTGGAGAGCGTCAAAGAGGATTTGTGAGTAGTTCTGTGTTCTCATTTGATGAGATATCCGTCACCAGTAAAAATTGCCCCTTGGACACAAGTACGCTTTATGCGGTTCTTGACTGCCACTTCGGGGTTATCGTTGATAAATTCCTTCACGAACTGGTCATCAGACCAGCATTCCTTGCCGAGTCTGTGAGACCAGTAGTGAAAGGCATCCAACGGGATAGAGGCGATTTTCTCGCCAATACCCTCAACGCTTTTTGCAGCATTGTTGTTGTGAAAAATAGCCGATTGCTTGGCAACCGACTTTGCTTTGACCTCATTCATTCTCCAGCCCAACAGGAGTTCCTGCTCCACCCTATTTCTAAGGTGGGCAGGGACTGCGTCAGCCAGACTTTGAATGATGTCTGACATTACTGCGGATTAGGCTGTGAAGTCAAACACACCGAACGCCAGAGGGTTGTAGATACAGAGACCTGCAACCGCTTCAATCATTCGGGCTTCGCCACCACCAGCGTTAGGCAGAGCCGTCACGCCAGCGACATTACCACCATAACGCACTTCGACTTGGTCGAACGGGATGACATAACCAACAAAGGTCGAGCCAACGCCAGCGGTAGCATTGAGGTAGTGGGAAGGGTGGAGTCTCAACTTACCGAAATCGCCCTCGAAAATATCGACAGACGAGATGTAGGAAGAGGCATCCGATTCTCTGTTAAGAGTGCGGATAGCGGTCTGGGAGTTCGGGGAACCAGAAGTAGGCGTAGTGAACACAAGGTTCGTGAACGCTCTCTTGAGGGCCGTACCGCAGAGGAGGTCGTAGTCCTTGAACTGGCCTGTCTGGGAGTAGATGCCTGTGAGGACATTCTGGACAACAGATTCAGTAAGGGCGGCAGTACCAACTGTCGTGCGATTAGCAGTAGGGGTCTGGAACTGCGAGGCGATAGGCAGGGTCGTGTCCTGTGTGCCAGCACCAGCGGCGGCGAGCCACTTGTGGAGACCACGGGTCAGATAAGGGGTCGAACCACCAGCATCGGCTTGGGCACCGTTGTTGGAGCAGAGGGTCGCTTCCATATCACGCTTGATGGCTTGGATGCCCTTAGCGACATTGTTAGCGAGTTCATCACGAACACCAGCGACTGTGGCGATATCCTGCGTAAGCGGGGACACACGGACAGAGCGTCTGAAGATTTGGATGAAGTTGCTGAGTTCAGCACGGTAGACAGCGGAGCCGTCCTTGGTGTAGTTCTCGTAGGTGGTGACATCCGTGCCATCAACCGTACCAGTGGTACGAGGGGTAGGCAGAGAGTCGGCTTGCCATCTGAAAAGAGTATTTCCAGGCTTGCTTCCCTTCTTAGCCATCGATGTGAAAGGAGTATCCTTAGCATCGACCAGCGAGATGAGGTCAGCGAGTTCTTCTCTCTTACCAGACGAGAAGGAGGGTTCTGTGAGTGAGGCCATATATTATATAGGGTTTAGGGGGTTTTGGGGGTGATTACAGGAATCGGTTAGCGATTATGGACGAAAGGTCGTCACGGTTACCAGAATTGCTAAAACGCTGTTTTGCTTGCTGTGCCTTCGCATCGTTAGACGATACCTTGGCAGGGGCAGAACTTTGTCTCGGTTGCATTGGTGCCTTCTGAGGAGAACTGCTTCTCTTCGTGGACTCATAGGTTTTGATACCTGTGATTAAGTGTCCTAGCATCAATTTGTGGTCTGGTGCCCGTAGAATTTCGGGAAATGCGGTAATGAAAGATTCAGCCATCTGACGCTCCCTAGAGGAACGGTCTTTCCACCATACATAATCCTTGTTAGCAAGTTGTTCAAACTGTTCGCTGGCTTGAAGGTAGTTCGCCCGCTTGGGGAGATGCTCTTCAAGAGCGTCCATAGATTTGATTTTGATATTCCGTACTTCTTCAGCAGAGTACTCGACATCATCACCTTGATTGTTTCTTACGATAGCACCATCGGGATTCATTTCGCACCAGCGTCTGATTTGCTTGGCTTGTTCGACTTCCTTTTGGATGTCGCCAATAGTCTTGATGTGAGCGAATGGATTGTCCTTTGTAGGAGTCTGTGCTGGCCTTTCAGCCTCTTGCGACAGTCGCTCCACTTCAGACCTCAATCTCTCTACTTCAGACTCAGCCTCACGCTTCTTAGCCGTAAGTTTGTCTATGCGTTTCTTAACCCCCTTGGGCAACCCACGCTCAGTTTCTTCTCTTTCAGACTTGGTTTCTTCGGTTTCCTCGGAGTCTTCAGTCGAATCACTGTCGTTAGTTTCTTCTGTTTGCTGTGAATGAACATTGTCCGTGGAGGTCGCTTGACCCTCCAGTTCAGCATTTTCTTCTGAGGCTGAACCCTCACTCGATTCCTCACCACCAAGGAACGACTTACCGATAATATCGGCAATTTTTTGAGTATCGAAAGGAGTGGATGTGCTTTCGTTTGTCGTAGCGTTGTTTTGAGCCGTGCTAAGGTCGGCTTGATTTTCTGTAGTCATTAGATAAGGTCTAAAGTCCGTTTATAGGCAGGATTTTTTGATAGTTCCAGAACTAGTGAGCCATTTACGGCTTTAAATTATTCAAAGCAAGTGCTTAACGCATCAGATACCACTTTCTGACGAACTGTGTGGTTCTGACGGTCTGCCTTGGTCTCTAAGCACATCATTGCGTGTCTGAATCAAGATAGACTTAAATGCGGTGAGGGCATCGGCACGACCAGCGTACCAAGCCCTATCCTCGCCCTTATTCTCCTTGGCGATAGCGGAAGCCACCTCGGACTCAACTGACGCATCGAGAAGCATATTGATGGCCTTCCAGAGTTCATTGTTCTTCTCAAACGAGAAGCCAACGATGATTTGTGATGGGAGACTCATTACTGTTGCTGGGGCATCTGCTGTTGCTGTTCCTGCTGGCCCTGCTGTTCATTTGCTTGGTCAATCTGACCCTGCATCTGGTCACCAGCCTGTTGAGCAACTGGGGTCACGCCAGTGCGTCCAATCTGCTTGTTCTGTTGCTGGCTGACAGACATCTGTAGGTTCTTGATGAAGTTCTCCATAAGGGCACGGAAGTGTTGGTCTCCCTGCATCATCTGCTGGGCCTTAGGATTCTTACCCATAATGTCTTGCAGGTACTGCAACTTAGAAGGAGCCGCTGGGTCGTTCTCGACATAGTTGGCTTCATTACCAAGCATCATCAGACCAATGTCAGACTGGATGTCCTTATAGAGCAACTGGGACGCTGTGCCCGTGTTGATGATAAGTTCCTTGGCCTTGTCTGGGTCGATGGCCTCGACAGCCGCCTTGACCAACTTATTCTTGTCAATAACGCCACCGTTATCAAGAGGCAGGACAAACTGGGTGATGGCCTTTAGTTTTTCAATGACAAACTCTGTGTCGAGTTCACGCACATCGAACTTGACTTGGAAGTCGTACATATTGCTGATGCCAGAAACATTCTGAGCGATAGTTCTTCCAGTGATGCTTTCGATTTCAGCCGCATCCATATACTGGAGCATCAGAGAGAAGGTCATAGAGAACGCCTCACCCCAAGTGTCCAGCCAGTTGTTCACCATAAACTGCTGTGTGGTCTGCGTCTTCTGAGGCATAATGTTCGGATGGTATAGGCCGAAATAGGATGCGTGGTTCATTTCTACTCTGTCAATCAGAGCGAATGCTGTGCCCGTTTCGCCAGCGGGCGTAGGCATAAATCTGTAGTCGTCTGGGCTTGTAACAGGCAGGTGAACCCCCGGAGCAATCTTATTGATACCACCAAGTCTTTTCTTAACAAGGATGGGAGGCATCGTTGTGAATGCCGTGCGGTCACGGATGGCATCGTGCTGTGCCTTCATTTCTTCTTGGTCTGTCATCGCAATCTCTGGGATGCCACGGGTTTCGTAGATGGAGCGTCTGATGCGTTCTCTGCGGTAGATTACGAAAGGATACTTGCCGTGTGCGTAGCCCAGCAGTTCGTGCTTGGCGTACACTTCGGAGCCAGACTGAGGGCAGAAAATGGTCTGGTAAATTCCTGGAAATCCGTTCTCATCAATCTGTCTGCTGTAGGCGTATACGAGTTCAATGAGATTATCCTGTCGGCTGACTTGATAGTTAATCAAGGCGGCGGCGGGGAGCAGATTAGGGTCATTGAAGTTGGACTGCATACCCATAACATTTCTAGCCTGTTCAACGAACTCATCAGACCAGTTATCTTGAGCCGCCATAGAACGGAGTTCTACTTCAGTGATAAATGTGCGTCTGAATACGACTCTGGCTCTCTGGATATCAATCGTTTCTGGCGGGAACGAGATTTCATCATACGGCTTGAGTGCGACCAGCACTGGCTGGGCCTTGTGGATATAAACCTCTGGAATTCTGGCAACGCCAAACTCTCTGAGTTCCTTGACGGCCTTTTTGACATCGCTAGGCTCAACATCTTTCAGATACTGTGTGATAAGAGAGACAGCGTAGTCTTCCTGCTCTGGGTTGTCGATGGCGGCTGGGAGGTCTTTAAGGGCTGTCTCTGGGTTCTGCTGGACGGCTTGCTGGACGACCTGCATCAGTTCATCGATGCGGATGGTCTGGAATCTGGTGCCCATTTCCTGTTCCCAGATGATGTGCATACCAGCCCAGCCATACTGAAGGCCGTACTGAGCGAGGAGTTCGGCTTCCTTGCGGAGGTCAGAACGGAGTCTGGACTCAAGGAGCCAAGACATCAAAATATTCGCTGTGGCGGCTCCCTCAGAGTCGCTGAACTCTGTGCCGTTAACTTTAACCTTACATCTGTCGAAAGTGGTGACCAGAATCGACACAATCTCATTAATAGTTCTATCAGTCAGTCGGCAACGGACATCTGAGGCTCCCTCGAAAGGAAACGCTGGGTCTCCATCGGCTCTATTAAAAGAATGCTTTTTGCCATCGGAAGATTGACCAGCCCATCTGGAAAGACGGATATCATCGTTTGCGGCAATGTTTGCGGTGTTGCCACCGTTCTGTGTCGAGCGTTGGTACTCGGCATAGAGGCAGGGGATGTCTGGCTTGTCTGTGGCAAAGACCAATTTGTCCTGCCCGTTATTGTAAGATTTCATTTAGTAAATTGTTTAAGGTCTTCACGAAAGTACCTTTTGTGACCACCTTTGGTGGTGAAGGTTCTCACTTGACGCTTGGTGACTAGGGTTTCAAGTCTTTTTCGTCCGAAACCAGTAAACAGCATCGCTTTCTGACGAGACAAGAGTGCTGGGAAGAAGAATTCCATCAGTAACTGCCGCCACCGATACTACGCATAGAGCCATCTCCTATATGTTGGGGGTTCATTGTCATAAGGTAGCGGAGGCAGTCGATTGGGTCTTTTGTAGCACCCTTGTCACCATCTTGTCCAGTCCATTCTTTAATACAGTAGATAAGATTCTGGCACTTGTCTGATATATAGAGTTTTGGCTTATTTAGAGGGCTAAGTTCTTGATTCATATCATAGGCAAAGCCGTCATTGATAAGGGCGACCCCCTGCTCGATGCGGATGCCAGCGGCTGGAAGGAAGAACATAGGTTCCTCACCGTCATCAAGCATATCGATGAGGGTTACCCCACCATCCTCCGTGACTGCCTTGGTGCCACCTGCTCTAGGGTCAATATAACGCTCACAGATGGTCTCACCGTTTTCTAGTTCAAGTATTAGGGCCTTGTAGTCGGCTAGGGAGCGTCCAGCACTCGCCCTCTGTGCGGTTCCCGCCTTGCCGTCCGCTTCTGCGGCTGGGAGTGCCCACTCACCCTCCGACTCGTCTGGAAACTCTCTATACACATAGATATTACCCTCTGTATCCACCCTAGCCCATAGCATAAACCAGTTTCTGGCACCTGCGGGGTCGGTGACCATATAGTTCGTGCCCTCGGCTGGGACATTTTCGTGCTTTACGATATTAATCTCTGGGCTGAACCGTGGGAACTGGCTACCGCTGATATTGTCGGCCCATCCGTAGGCACGAATCTTAATCTCATAGGACTTCTTGCCCATAAGCGTCTTCTTCAACTGCTCAAATGGATTGTAAGGGTTTAGTTGGCTGTGAAACCACATAACAGCCGCAGAACGGGAGTACGACTTGGCCTTATAGGGCATAGTGCCTCTCGGACAGCCGTTCACATTGATATTGTCTGGGAGAAGCGGTGAGGGCTTGGTCTCAAGTATCTTTGAGCCGCTTACGAACTCCTTAACCACCGAACTGTACCCAGAGATGGGCGTAAATGTTACTGCCAACTTGCCGCTTCGGGTGACCACACGGTATCGGAGCGTTTCAATCCAGTCTAGAGGCACAAGTTCATCGCACCAAATCAAATCCACCTCGCCACCCTCAATGACATCACGCTTTTGGGCGTAATTCATAAAGAAACACTGGCTGTGGTTGGGTAGAATGAATGTATTGTCAGAGAAACCGTTCTTCTGAGTGTACTGAACATTCTGAATCTTGTTTTTCTTCAGTTCTTTGAACTCAGCGGGCAGGTATTTGTAGATAACATTCTGTTGCATCTGAATAGATGACTGATTCGTGGTGTGTAGGCACCATACACGGGCATCTTTAATATTTATAAGCGTCTGGACTACTCTTTTTGCGGCCCATTCCGTTTTGGACGCTCGGTTACCACCTAGGATGAGAATTTCATTGTTCTCTTTTAGCAACTGGTCGGCTTCTTTCCAGTGTGGTAAGTCAAATCCGTGTCGGTAAGGGTCTAACTTTTCAGCCAGAATCTTATCCTCACGGAGATTAAGGATTTCTACTGCTTTGTCTGCACCAAATCGTTCAGTAATTCTTTTGATGTCCTCTGGAGTAGGACAAATAAGGATAGGATGAGGAGTGGGCTGAAAAGCCATATCAGTTCGTGAAATGGGATTTCATCATCTTCCTCGTCTTCGATGTCATTAGGGTCAGACATTTCATCGATATGTCTTTGGCATTTCGACAGGCATCTGGGTAGACGGGTCGGCACCAAACTTCAACCCTTGCGGGCCTTGTCGTGGGTCGTTGCGGTTGCCCATATTGAGGGGAGGGGTTTTGTCGTCAGCAGGATTGCCGTGGTAGAAGTGGTCTAGGCCGATACCGTCTGCCTCGTTCTTCATAACCATATGGATGCCATCATTAAGACCGCCAGTGGCCTCAAGAGCCTTGTACTCTTCAAGCGTGTGAACACCCTTAATCTGTGGGTTGGCCTTGAAGTATTCACCCTGCATAAAGTTCTTTCTTGTCTGCTCAACCCACTTTGGGTCAACATTGTAGTCGGGCTGATTCAACGCTCCCTTAGCGGCATCCAATTCCTTTTGGTCATCATCGCTCATTGCCCCAGTCATTCCCATCGTGTTGGCGAGGGACTGGTCGGCTTCAGACATAGTCCCCTTGCCGACTGCGGTCTGTCTATCTGGAAGAGTGCTGTCGAACACCGTGCCACCCTGTAGCCCGATGGACTTTAACTTGCCACCGTCAGCAAGAATGAGGGTGTTGCTCTGGGAGTTGTAGCCCTCAACGGTCATCCCGTCAACCTTGTGGCCGATATTAACCCAGCGTCTTTTGCCGTTGGAATCTTCCACGGAGAATAGACCTTCTTTGGGTAGTGCTGAATGAAGTTTCATTTTAGATGGATTGGGAAATAGTTCTCAGTGTCTCTGCTGGTTCCGAGTCTGACCTCGTCAGCCCTGCGTCTAGTGAGGCCCTCCTGCTCGACACCCTTATCATCCTTACGGAAGGCGGGAAGCAGTTGGATGATGTACGGGGCACCCTTCGGGTCTTTAGAGTACGCACTGAGGTCTGTGTACTTGCTCCAGTTCGTCCCGACATTGTAAGAGAAGTCCAGCATCGCACCCTGCTGGTTAGGGTTTGCCTCACGGTAGGCGACATTGTTCAGAAGCAACTTCTGGTGGTTCTTGCCTAGTCTGTCGAACATCCACTGGCTTGCCGCCGCCTCCGTTGTGACGGCATTGGGGTCTTCTGTCCGCTGACCATAGCCAACGGTTAGGTGTCCAGCAGAGTCTGTGTAGGCGTTTGCCCTAAACCCTTCGTAGGGCTTAACGATGGTTGCCGCCTGTTTGATTGGGTTGACTGGCCTATCGAACTTCCGTGTGTTCTGAGAGAACGAGTCGTTCAGTTGGGGCAGGTCGGCAGGGTTGAAGTACGCTGGCGGGATGTACGGTGTGGTCTGCTTGTAGGCAGGATTAGCGTGAAAGTAGGGTTGATTAATTGGCGTAGCCATATTTAAAAAATTTTATATTAGTACTTCCCGTTGAACCGTGGGTGTCGGACGACAACCCAGCGTCCTCCATCCCACCGTACATCGACAGGCATCCCGATACCGAACTTAGCGGAGTCACGGCAGATGACGGTACTCTCCTTACCCTCCAGCATCACACCGAGGACACGGGGGTTCCTGTACTTGCAGTACACGGTGCCCCGTTTCTTTTCTGGGGAGGAGATGGACTCTTCGTCCTTGATGCCGAGGGTCTCACGGAGGAGCGAGACACCGAGGTCAGTCCACTCAATCTCCCAGAGGTGTTCGGGCTTCTTGGAGGCGACCTTATCCCAGTGCGTACCCTTCTCATACGAGGAACGGAGTTCCTTGACGAGGTCTCTGGAGAGTCCGAGAGCGATGCACATAGCCTTTTCCTTCATAGAGCAGATATCGGGGACACCTGCGGGGGTGTCAAGCGATTAATCTGGATTTCAACTGGTAGGGGCGGGGGGAGTCGAACCCACCGACTTAAGCCTTATAAAGACTCCACTCTAACCGCTGAGTTACGCCCCCAGTAAAAAGTCTTGCAGGGATTTGAACCCCGACAAGGAGTACCAAAAACTCCTGTGCTACCGTTACACCACAAGACTGAAAGTCACCCAGACAGGAGTTGAACCTGCAAACCCCTGCTCCCAAAGCAGGTGCGATACCATTACGCTACTGGATGTAAACTCGACCCTCCAAGAATCGAACTTGGATGACCCGCTTAGAAGGCGGGTGTTCTATCCGTTGAACTAAGGGTCGTAAAATAGGGGGTGGGTGGGATTTTAGCCCCACCGATGGTATCGGTTAATCAGTTTACGCTATTATGCCATTATGACCTGTATTAACACTTAACACATCCTGTAGTCACCTACAGCACCCAAATTGGTCGGCCCTCGGTCATTGCTGTCAGTTATAGACCTCTTGGCCTTGGGTTAATTACGCCCCGTTATAGTCAGCCTTGTGTTGGGATTGAACCAACGACCTACAGTTTACAAAACTGTCGCACTACCACTGTGCTAACAAGGCAAAGTCAGTCTCCGCTTATTTGCGGACTTTAGACCTACCTAATCTCCGCAGAGTCAATGAACGACCTTATATTCATTGAGAATGCTATCGAGTCAACTAGAATTTCAAAATCCCTTCCCCCAGAATTGGGGGACTGAGGGGGCGAACAACGGGGGTTATTAGGGGGCCAGACAGAGATGCGTCAAGCAGATTCGGTACTTTTCTTCTATACACCCAATCCCTGCTTGACATAAGACCATTTAACCTCCCCCATACCCCCTCTGACGCTCCTACAAGTAGTCGCTACAAGTCTAGGTCTATACCTATAGCCTTTTTATACTTAAAAAAGTATGTGAGCGAACCAGACTAAAAGACTGTGCGGGGAATAAAGAACGACCCCCCCCGCCCCCTAGGTTCAGTTGGGAATGAACCATCTTATTAAAGGTAAAGAACTAAAGGTTCAAACGGATTTGAACAGTCAAGAATCTTGGTCAGTAAAAGACGGTGAACATAAGTTCAGATATGATTCTAGGGGTCTGGCTGGGCCTGTGAGGGCCGTTGATATCTAGGTTGGTATCCTCGTATCCCCTTGGCTGGGGTCGGGCCGTGGCGGTGCCTTGGCGGGGCTGGGATTGTGGTCTGGATTGCTGGCGGGCTGGGGAATCTAGACCAGCGATTCAGACGGGTTGGAACGATTCTAAACAGGCACAAAGAAGCCCCGCTGGTGAGGCGAGGCGATTGTGATTAGAGACAGAGGACTAGGACTGCTACCAGCCAGCCTAGGGCCACGATTCCGAGGGCCTGTAGGATTTCAACTAGCATCGTCCGAGGGCAGTTCCAGAACCTGTTCCAGACGGGCAGGGGAGTCGTGTTCGGTCGGTGCGTCTGGCATTTCCCAACTGTGCTTGATGCGTGAGGCAATGGTCTTGATGACACGGTCAGAGCCGAGGTGAATCACGGTCTCCCATTCGTCAACGGATGCGACCAGAGCGTCCAGCGATTCAAACTCGAATTCCTGGGGCTTGAGGCAGTCTGGGATAATCGGAAACTCAATGTTAGGAGCGTGAGATTTTCCGAGCGAGATTCCGAGCGTGTGCCAATTCAGATTCTGTTTCCAGAGGTGCTTGTGAACCGTGGCGAGAGCGTCACCGAGGTCGGTGGTCTCGATTGCGAACAGGTGACCGCCCTTGAATTTGTGGCGGGTGCCGTAGTCTTCCAAGTACTGCGAGGTGATGAGGATGAACATAGGATTTTGTAGTTAGGATTTGGTGACGCTGGGGTCGGGAGCGTTGGCTCCCTTCCCCTTTGTCGGGTTGGTTCAGTTGAGGGTGATGCGGGGGGTGCGGGGCTTGCGAGGGGCGAGAGCGTCAACCATCAGAGACGAGACACTGCCAGCCATTGCCGAGCGTCCGAGGGTCTGCGTCACATTGCGGTTGATGCGGTCGGCCAATTCAAACTTCTTTCCAGAGACCGTGTGCGTCAGATGCTGGGTCGTGGCGTTCCACAGGTTGTACAGATTGCGTTCAGAATCTTCACGGTGGGTCGGAGCGTTCCAGATGTCACGGATTTCGTCAGACTGGCGTTCGGACAGTTCCTTGCGAACCACCAGACCATTCAGAACCTTGTGACCCTCGATATCGGTCAGACGGGTGCGGGCCATCGCCTCCAGCATCGGGGCCGTGCGGTGGAAATTCTCAATCGCATTATCAACCGCACCACCTGCGAATTCCAGCGAGAGAGCGTCCGTGTGCTTCTTGGTCAGATTGATTGCGTCCAGAGGAGCGACAGCACCGTTGGAGCAGATGAGTCGGAACAGGCCAACCGCCAGAGCGACACGGAGCGAACCATCGAACGAATTCTGAACACGCAGATTGAAGACGATGTCTTGGTTTCCAACTTTGAATCCGATGTCATCGAATCGGTAGTTGGCGTGAACACGGGCACCGCCCTGCGTCACCATCACTTTGCGAACAGACTTTCCGAGGCCACGGGACTGGAAGGTTTCTTCAATCGAACCGAGCAGTTCCGAATTCTGCATCACCTTGTATCGGTCGGTCACGATGCCGAACGCTTCACCCGTGTCCGTGCGGACATTGGCGAAGAATCGGGTTTCGATTCCGTTGGCGAACAGGGGCTGTTGCTCGACTTTGTAATCCCACTGGGCCGACTGTCGGACGGGAGCGTCCACGATTTCGACTTCAGTTGCGTTGAGGGTTTCGGGGGAGACCATATGCGTTTTTTTGGTTTGAATACGACCCGTGAGGGAAGGCCAGTGACAGACTGGCAACCGTGTCCGTTTTAATTCTGACTAGGACTCGTCAGTAGAGGTGTAACCTCTAGACACTGGGCGATTGCTCGCCCGTTGTTTCGTCCTTTAGATTTTACGGAAGGCCCTCTGGTTCGATTGCCAGCGTGGGGAGAATTTCCGAATTAGAATGAACAGGTCGGCAGGTGAGGCGGGTTCCTCGTTAGGCCCGTAGGCCCTGCTGACATATGTGAACCTAGAACCACCTGTGGCCGATTCAACATCTATTTTCAGTTATTTTTTGATCGAGTCACCAGCGTGCCACGGGGCTGGCCCTTTTGGTTAGACGCACGCCCGTGCGTAGCAGAGACCGTGCCAAGTCTCTTTACAGTTCTGGCGTTCACTAGTGAACATCTGTACACTGAACGGATTATTGATAGCAGGGTATAGGCAATTGCCATACCCCCCTAGAATCGCCCGCCAGACCCCTCTAATCGCATTTTTACAATTCTTTTACATTATATGATTGGTATATGGATGATACATTACTTCCTGACCTATGATTCAATGATTCAGCCCGAATCCTACTTGACAAGCCTATGATTCGACCCGAATCCCCCTTGACAAGCCTATGATTAGAATCCCTTCACGGCCCCATCAGTTTCTCTTATACCAGATTCTGGGCCTGTTTTTGTGCTTGTTTTGGCTTGTTGAGAATTGACCCCATTTCATTGGGGTTTTCGCACATTTTCAGTCTCACATTCTTTGGCCCCTGCAAGGCCCTTGCAAGGTGGGGTGCAAGGGGTTGGATGGGCCGAGGGCCGAGGGCCGTGGCGGGCCAGCCAGACCCCTAGGACGGGCAAGGCCCTTTATTGCAACCGATTTGCGTTTAGGTTTTGAATCCCCGAATCATTAGTCAGCATTGCAGGATTAGATTCCAGCGGGGCTGGGTGAATCCCCGAATCATTAGTTAGGATTGCAGGATTCAGACGGTGGCTGGTGCCCATTAGGGAATCTGAACCTGTGCATTAGCCCTGCTACTGGGTGACAAGGGCCTTGCGATGGGCTTGCATCGGGCGGGCGGGGCCTCACTGTAGGGTGTGCGGGCAGTGACCTAGGCCCGCCTGTTCATTCTCATTCTACTTTGGCTAAACCCGCAAAC
>Ga0209353_10000437_pt1 | contig 25401 bp, 20 predicted proteins | sample LauGreSpBDMM15SD_2_FD_187561 | JGI IMG/M metagenome (GOLD analysis project Ga0209353, IMG submission 187561) | Freshwater lake microbial communities from Lake Michigan, USA - Sp13.BD.MM15.SD (SPAdes) (version 2) | ecosystem: Environmental > Aquatic > Freshwater > Lake | place: Lake Michigan...
CATTTCCTTGACAGTATTTTGAAGTTCCGTCAATTGTTTATCTTTTGCGGTCAATTGCAACATGAGTTCTTTTACTAATACAATTAATTCGCCGGAGCCTGGCTCCATGGCAGGTTGCGTTTTTTCTTCAGTTGCATATACAATGGTATTTTCGAGTGGGGCTGTGGTTGTGTATGTACATTTCTTTTTGTGATACCATAAACTATTTCTTGCATTATATTTTTTACCACATTCACATACATGGTTTATAGAACTAATGGAACTTTTTGACGAATTTTCCGTTCTATTTGTTCTATTTATATGTTTTGCAGTCAATAAATGGCGGTTAAATTGACTTTCTCTACACGTATTATAATCACAAAAATCACATGCTAATATATTTGAACTTTTATGAACTTTGATCATTCTGCTTGTTCTATAAAATACAGAACAGAAAAGTTCCTAAACAACCTGCCGCAAAAATCCAAAAAATTTAACAGTCACAAATATTTTCATGGAAAATCGTGTTTTGCTGCATTATGATGTGAAGTGGTTTTTTTACATATTCAGAAAAACTTATTGGGTCACTTTTCAAAAATGGACAAGGAAATAGTATGTCCAAAATCCAAAAATGCGACCCTAAGTTTATTCACTGTTTTTTATGTGGGACGGAAAAGTGGGTCATTTGGTACGTGGTCCATCTATATTCATGCATTATTTTGTAAAATAATGTATAAAACCGACCGCATATACACAATAATTAACGGCGGCGTGTGTTCTTCTTAGATATATATTTGTATTTCATTGTAAATTTTCGCGCTCTAACTCGATTGATTGATTTTCGATGATGCTTCTTTACTTTGCGCGTTTTATTGCGGCGTTTCTTTTTACCGCCCTCTTTCCGATCCCGTTTTTGATTCGGTTGCAGTTTGTTCGTTGTTCGGAAAGTAGCTGCTGTGGGTGCAAGGGGGCGTTTTGTTGGCTTTATATAAACCGGTGGTTTTGGGAGCGGTTCTTCTTCCATGGGCTGTGCAGCACCCAATGGCGGTGCAATACCTAATGCCGGCGCTACCCCCATGGCCTCTTCTTCCATGGGCTGCGCAACACCAATTTGCTCTTCTACACCTACGACCGGTGCTAACCCTGTGGCCTCTTCTTCTTTCATAGGCACTGGTTTACCGACGGTAAGCACTTCAGGGTTTCTTTTTGCATATCTGTTTAAATTATCATTTAACCCACCTACGACACCTTTGCATTCGCTTATCATTTGGACATCGTCTTCTTCTAATGAAAACTTCAAAATCGAAATATTCCGTTCGATTCTACCCAAAATACTACTTAATATATTATTATATTCTGTTGCGCGTTGGTGTATTAGAGTTTTGATCTTAGGATCTACATATGCATTTTTTAGTTGAGACGTTATATTATTTATCGCACTATATGCATTTTCAAATATTTGGTGGGTTCTATCTAATTGTACACGGAGTTTATCATTGGCTTTTTGTTGTAATCGAGAGTTAGCAGTTGTATCAAATGTCTCCATTGTCTTAAAGAAATACCGAACCTCGTTCGTAATCGGTTGCAGCCCTTGCGCAATAATGCGCGCCTGTGCATTCATTTGTCTTGCCGCTTTTTTTGTCACATTACCGTCTTTAAGTATAGGGACCTTCATCGTTTTTATTGTTTCCTTAATTGTGTGCAATATCATACGCTTTTCGGTGGTTTGCGAATTTTCCGCGTATGTAGTAGCAAATGCCTGTAAATATACATTTTGTTCTTGCACATTTTTTCTTCTACTGAATATCGAATTTTTGCTATTTAGTAGCCCTAGCCCTGCAATAATTGCATCTCTTTCTCCAACACAAATATATCCGTTTATACATGCAGGCTTTAGTAATTTCACGGTATCATTGTAGGCCGCATTTATAATACAATCTGTGCCCGACATATTCAATATAGCGACGAGCCCTTCATAGTAATTCTGTAGTTTGGTTGTATCGCTAAGGTCATGATTGCTTTTTAACTGATTACATAAATGATGAGAATAGGCAAATTCACTGAGATATGCCGGTAATACAAATTTTACAAACAAATCGAGATTCGATGCATCGAGGGTTGACTTTTCCAAACTACCCAAAAATTTAGTTGATATGGACTTATACATGGCATCTAACTTAGTTTTATCAAAACCCACATCATTTGAATTCATAAGTATATAATAATCCATAAGACTATCATCGTCTATATTCGCGACGTAGGTTCTCCATGCTACCAATTCGGCAGCAAAGCATGAATAGATAAAAGCAAACTTCGCATAAAATACAGCGCATGGGAGTTTGTGTTCCATTTCAGGCTGTCCTCCCAGTTTAGCACCCTTGTCGCTACGACCCTCACATGGCACAATTTGTCCTCCGCACAAATAGCATTGTGCGTGTTCACTTTTCGCATAATCGGTAATAACTGACCCCCACACTTCTCTCATTTGTCCTTCATTACTTTTCCCGCGTGATGCCCCATCCCGCACATCGATTGCGACATTTTGTTGATAGAGAATGTTTGCAATCGCCATATACACCTTACTAGCACCACCTTCAGTAAGTAATTTCCCTACATTCATTTTTTGCGTTTTAATTAAATTGGATAGTACGGATGTTGCTACAGATTGTATTTCTAGTTTGTTTGCTTCACTTTCTTCTTCAATAATTTGTTCTACCGATTTGCTTATAACACTACCTCGACTTACACCGCTATTTACTGTATTTTTGGTAGCGACTGTCCCGCAAATAGATTGCGTAGCTGAAGCTTTCGCAAAATCACAAGTTGTGTCGTATTGAGACGGGGGAGGAGAATTGCTGCTAGCAGTGCTTTCCATCAAACTTTTAGATGTGGATGGAGTTAGGGGGGGCTCATATTTTTCGGCTGAGACGTCAAACAACTCCTTATTCTCAACCTGCGACGCACCCTGCGACCATGGTGTTAATGGCTCATACTGCGAACTCTGCGAACTCTGCGAACCATCTACATTGTTTCTGGGGTTCCTACCTGGAGTTGCGTAAACAAATTCTGGAACTTTATCTTCATCTTCTTGCACATCATCTTCATCTTCTTGCACATCATCTTCATCTTCTTGTACATCATCTTCATCTTCTTGTACATCATCTTCATCTTCTTGTACATCATCTTCACGTAACCTGGATACGTCATCATATTTCACTGTTTCGGCATCGACTTTGGTTTTAAATGCAGCTTTTATTTCAACAAAGTCGGCATCGGCATCTTTTATTATATAATAATCATTTATATTATCATCACTTATATTATCATCACTTATATTATCATCAGTTTTGAATAGATTCATAAATTTTAATTTGATTTCTATTGCAGCCCATATACCACGCATAGTGGACCAAAAAGTGTTGCCCACTGGAGGTAGGTCAGTATCTTCAGATATAAAAGATGATGGACCTACTATTGTATCATCATCTGGAAAAAACATATATAATATTATATATTAGTTATATAATATAATCTCGGGTTAACCGATGGATCCACCTAAATCGTGTCATGGAGAACTACACAATTGATTTTTTATATTCATATATAGTATAATGTCTGGAATCAGTTTAGCATCTTCACAGTTCACAGACGGAAACGTATTGCCAAATACACACAGCGTGAATACTGGCGGAAACACTCACTTGTATGCGTCCAAACAGGCGGGCGGGAAAAATCAAAAGCAGCAGCAAAAAAAGAAGCAGCAAAGCCGAAAGAATAAAAAACAGTCTCACAAGAAGTCTAGAAAATCAAGACAAAGCCGTAAAAACTAATTCCAACACATAGTGTATCCACTAATTCTGCATAGTAGATACATAATACATATACGCTAACAATCACTTAGGTTCACCAGACATTTTCTTACTACAGGCGGTTCATCGTCTTCTTCGTCTTCGCCTGAACCATCAGCTGCACCAGAGCCAACGCCAATATCGGTCAGGTTATCACACGTCGATTTTGTGCCCGGTTTGGGTTCATACACATGTTTCCACGTGGTATCCGTTGCCCAGTCCAGTTGCATATTTCGATATTTGGTCGAATCGATTTGTCGAATACGATAGTTGCATTTTTTGTAAAATCGGCGACGTTGCAGCCATTGCTTTTGGAAATTATCATGTGTATCTAAAATATCAACAATAATCGGGTTCTCATGTTTAACACGCAATATGCGACCGACGGATTGAATAATATCGGTCTTCGGTGTGACCATCACCAACGTACTGAGTGTTTTAATGTCCAACGCTTCGGCCGCCATGGCATATGTCGCCAACACGATTTGCTTGGATTCCGTTTCTTGCAATTTCGCTTGTTTCATACCCCCCACATAATAACCCACCGTGGCCAATTTACGATGCATAATCGAATCATACAAATACGTCAACAGCGACCGGTTATGACACAATATCATAATTTGATTGTCGGGGGTTTCTTGCAATAAATCGCCCAACACTTTGACAATGAAATCGCTACGTGGACCAAACTCGCACAATTTCACTATCATAGTGCTGTATTTTGTATTTCCGCGGAAATCAACTTCCACTGCATTGAAACCAGGGTCGGCACATACATATTGTATTGCCCTGACACAAACTGGGTCGTCAGCCTCGCGTTTTTCTTCATATATTTTATTACCGATAAACATGTATAATACCCGTGTCAATTTGTCTTTGCGGTCCACCGTGGCGGAAATCCCGAGCATATAAGGTGTAATTGTTTTAAACAGTGTTCGCGAAAATTGTTCGCTTCCAATACGATGGACTTCATCAATAATGGTTAGGCCAAATGACGAGAATGCGTTGGTATGATATTCTTTATCATAGAGCGATTGAATCATTCCAATCACAATGTCTTTGTTCTCAATGTCGAATGTGGGCCCCTGAATTTTACCAACACGCGCGCTCGGTAAGAAGTCGGTAATTCGGTCAATCCACTGGTTCATGAGAAATTCTTTATGAACTAGTATGAGCGTTTTTGCAGCCAAAATGGAGATGATTTTCAATGCCATAATCGTATTATGAGTAACAGTAAAATCGCCCAAGACAAACCGACGATTTCCGTCGATTTCAAATCCATAGTAGTTGTCAACGTCCATTTTTTCTATTTTTATTCGGGTATTCAATGCATCTTTTATTTGTTTTCTTTCGTGTGCCTGTTTTCTATGACACTTTACTGGAATATCTTCCAATCCTTGCCCGGAAATACTCGCTTTGTAATATGTTCCTTCGCGTTTTTCGCCTTTATACATGCACGATTTCTTACATGCCGTCTTATACGCAGCAAATCCTAACGACCGCGCAACAAACAAAATGTCGTCGAGTAAAGTTTCGTTTTTTTGTATGATGTCATAACAATTATCATGATAATAACCGTCTGAGTCAATTAACCCGGCGAGGAGTTCCAATTGTACACTGCGGTCATTGCATTTATAATTGTGAGGAATGTGTTTGTTATTTACAAGGTCATTCTTTCGCAAGAAATCCATCATAAAATTTTTGTGGTTTTTTGTTAACGAATTAATACGATAATCATATTGAGAGCCAGTATATTGTAAATATAGAGATGAGTGTTTATTTTGAAAACAATCTCCGGTTAGGTATTTTAACACCGACGCCTCCTGGGTAGTAATTCCGGTTCCGTTTGAACGCCCATCGCCTAACCAATATCCGAGTAAATACGGGTCCAGTTCTATTTCTACATGCTTAAATTTTATCGGTACACGATAACCAACGAGAACACCTCCTCGGCCGTGGTATGATTTGGGTAAATCTAAATAATCCAACAGTGGTATATCAATCACCGTTCCTTTTGGGGTATGTTTATTCACAGCAGAACTGTATTTCAATGACAATATGTGGCTTTCGTTTACTACATATGGGTCGCCCTTTGTCGGTATTACTTTGTACATCATTTCTCTGCCCCGGGCCAGAGTTAACACATTCCTGGGTGTAGAATCATCTCCCATGATTACATCGCCGACTTTTACATCTTGAACCATTTTGATAGTACCATCATACATCAGTATTGGTGTGTTAAACCCGGTGCATTTGCCACGTCCACACGGAACCTCGAGTATACCCCCGCCACCAGGACTCGCATTTTCGCTCGATAATGGTTTGGAAACGTGTTTGCAATAAATGTCCACGATTTTTTCTTGATAGTCACGCAATGTTTGAACAAACGGCACCTGAATGGAGTCCCCAGTTTGAATCTCGCATTTATCGGGTACTCCGTAACGTTGAATGCCATAAAAACGCGGTAAATACATCTTGTTCGAATTTTCGCGGTATACAGGAAATGCGCTCGATTCGTCGCCAGGATTTCCAAATTGCATGCCGGGAACAATCGGTTTTACAAACAAATCGCGCTTTAAAAACTCTTCTTCTTTTTTTGATATTTCGGTTTTAGGAATGGTGTATCCCTTTTTTCCAATATAGGAGGTTTGTCGAATCCGTTCTTTTTCTTCGGCACTAAGGACATGCGCATCTATTTTTGTTTGTGAATGGGTCGGGAATTTTTTCATATTAATTTTGAATTAGCGATGCATATAGTAATTTAGGACTTTTTAATTCAATTTTCCAAAGCACAAAATATAAATGTATTGTATATAATATAATGAACACGCCCAGCTTCTTGAAAAATATGACCCAAATGGAAATGGCCGTGGCGGCTTTGATGATTGTTTATGTTGTGTTACCGATCGAAGTGCCCAGCATGGTATGCAGATTGGTGGACGGACCTGTGGGTATGGTTGCCGTATTTGCAGTGGCGGTTTATTTGTTTTTCAACGCAAACCCGTTGCTCGCGGTTCTTTTCTTACTCGCCGGCTACGAGTTGCTTCGCCGATGCAGCTCAATGACTGGAACGCAGGTTATAATGAAGTACACCCCCACCCAAGAAAAGAAGGACCAAAAGATGAAGAAAATGAATCCTCCTAAGAAGAACACATTGGAAGAAGAGGTCGTTGAGCAAATGGCGCCCGTTGGTAGAAGCGAGCCCGCCCAGTTTATGGCGAGCGGATTTAGCCCCGTAGCGGATAACGTGGGCAGTGCATCCATGTATGTGTAAACCATTGAAGAATTAAAATGTTCCATTTTAATTTCTCAATGGCCAGATACCAGTAATGTTTTGAAATGACGCTCCTAATGAGCGTACCATTTTAAATCTTCGCTGGTATAAATGACCAAACATCTAACAGTGAGTTGTCGTAATATTATGTAATATTTGTATTAGAAATTACATAATAAGGTTAAGCAATATTGTGTCGAGACATATTGTTATGGTTGACCAGCAACAGCACCAGCACCAGCAACCGCAACAGCACCAGCAACAGCAACAGCACCAGCACCAGCAACAGCACCAGCAACACCAGCAGGAACGGGCGGCTTGATCCAATATCGCAACATAGGGAATGCGACAAAACATATTACAGAGACGATCCGGAAAATACCAGTGGTTATATCACCTAGCCCGCTACCGGCCCAATTGGCGATTATTATACCGACAGATAACAACATCATAACTAGATAGAATCCCATTCCTGCATCATTCATGTTATTAAAGTAGAAACTGGGAATAAATTTAAACCAATCAAAAATGCCTGCTTTGGCACCCGCACCCGCACCCGGACATGCAGCGCCACCAAAGTATGCAATTGCAGCGGCTAACATACCAGATGCGGCCAACCAAATGCCATATTCAAATATCCATGTATGTTTCGCAGTATCCATGGTACCTAAATGAAACGCCTCCGCAACCGACACCGTAAACAATATAGCAATCCAAATGCTTAGGTATTTCACGTACTTAGCACATACACCCACGCCAGCATGTTCGGCCGCCATACGACCAACGACATGAAAGTTATACACCGGAATAACGAATATTAACAGCAATATAACATTAATCACCCAGAACGTGATATTGTTGATAAATGTGAATCTACCAATCTGTACGGCGATCGTGTCGTCACTCTCCCCCGTAGGCTGGCAATCGATGTATATTTCACCGTCAACACCTTCTCTCACAGTAAACCCTTCTTTTGAGGCGACGTCTTTATCCAGCGCAATGACTTCATAATCGTATGGAGGATACACTTTCAACAATTTGGTTTCGGTTGCAAGCTTATTACGGAAGAAGTCCGCCGCGGCTTTGTTCACTTGTAATGGTGTAGTAAACAAAAACACATGGTTATCGCCATCCACATAATGAACACAACGTTTTTGTTTGGGTATAAGGCTATTCAGTTCCACTGTTATATCCGGTTCACTGCCCTCTCCCGTCACCATGTTCACTAACGTATCAACCGAGTTGTTTGTCATTTTATCACTTCGTTCTTCTACTAAAAAACACGTGTACACCTTTTGGGTTTGCTTATTTGCATTTGCATGTTCAATGACAATCTCCCCGATAATGCCCGTATTGGTTTTCGACGTAATTCCCGAAATATTGCGATGTAATAATCCGTATAAATACATGGTGGTTGCAACATACGAAGATGGGTTCATGCCGGCATATATAAAGTTCGGTTCTCGATTCGCGAAATTAATTTTATAAAAAGTATTCTTCACCGGAATTCGCGTTCCTTCCGTTTCTTTTAAATCCGTCTTTTTAAGAGAATTAAACTGTTCATCATTGCTGTGTTGTGTAATATCTCGCTGGTTTACCGACGTACCTGAATATATATATTTTATTTTTTCAGAAATGGTGTTTTGATTATTGTCTAATTCAAAAAATGACATATATTGTGTAAATAAACTATATAATAAACATATAGTTTATTTTGCACCAATGTTCTCTAAATAGCTATGCAGATAACATAGCAACATCGATGGTTTATACCGGAATATATTGAAACATGTTATTCTCATACATGGTTACGCGAAATGTATCATTGTAACCTTCCACATAAACAATATCGCCGTTGAAAATATCGTCGCATCCATATTCGCCGGTGCAGCTCTTGCCATTTACACTAATAGGCAATTTTGTGTTTAAATTGCCCGATCCAGAGATTGTGTAATACTGCCATTTGTCGCGGCCCGACATGTGTTTACGTCCCATGAGTGGCAAAATCATCTCCCCTGCGACGTGATTCGAACGAGTTAAAATGCCGACTTGTTGGTAATCGTTGGATATACCGCGCGTTTGCATATTTACAGGTATTCCACGAATGTCACCCGAGTTACGCGGATATATGACAGCATTACGTCCAGGGGGTACATAGGGGTCGTTAAATATGTCTTGTCGACTTTCAATAGGAACCATTTGTGGAATATTGGAACTCGTATTCACTAAAACAATCTTTTCGGCGGGTCCGGAACGGAGGTTGGAATCTTTGCGACTATGGTTGTGCCAAATATAGACAATCAACATGACTATGACGGTCAACATAAACAATGTCATGTTCTCAATACATATTAGTCCAGGAACGCATTTTTTTCCCATTTACATTATAATGTGAAAAAAACATATTACGTAATTTCGCTAGGGTCTCTAACGACTGTTGCGAATATTTCCTCAAATTGGCGTTTTCCAATGCGGAATTGGTCACGACTCTTACCGAAATTCTTTGGTATTTTTTCTTTGAATGTTACACCTACATCGTTCGCCTTCTTCTTGACTGCGTCGACTTTCAATCGTTTGCACAAATAGCATTTTTCTCTTACGGGTTTTGGCCAATGAATAATCTGGAATCCAATGATGGGGTACAAAAAATCATTCAATGTTTTGAGCCCATTGTATACACGTTCTTCCACGTAAGAAAAATCGATGGAAATCTTTTTGAATGCCCATATAATAATCATGATGGGTAAATACAAAACATACAATATAATATCGACCAGGTAATAAAAGATGCAGTCAAAAAAGTTTTCAAAATATTTAAACCCGCAGCCAACATAAGTGCCGATTAACTCACCTATATATGCACCCAGTGTATTAATACTTGAAAATCCCATATTGAAACTTTTGCCAATCGCATCAAATTCCGCATTAATGCCGTTAAATATATTTTCAAACCCGGCATTTATATTACGAACTCGCACTGGGACAGATTCAAAGAAACATACGAGTCGTTTGAATGTTTGAATCATATTCTTGATTCCATCGATGATATCTTCAACGAACGTCATGACTCCTGACTTATACTAATATAGTTCTATACATTTTTTTGGATTTTATACCTTTTCTTTCCCTAACGTTTTTGTCTCATTCTGGCTATTGTACATCGCCTGGTTCTCGCGGGGCAAGTACCGATGATTCCGTAAACTGATTCTTTGCCTGTCTAAATTCTGCATCCCCGCCTTCTTCTGTCATAATTTTCGGTATTTTCTTGGAAAATGTATACGTCCACTCATCTGCCTGCTTAGACACGGCAGATCCTTTCAATCGTACACATGTAAAACAGTCTTTCCGTACACTTTCCGGAAAATAAATTATATGAAACCCAAATAACGAATAAAAATACTGGTCCGCTATGATAATACCTTCACCAATTTGATCAAATCGAACTTCCATATTTATGCCAAACATATTGCCAATATATTCGATGGGTTTTAATGTAATGACTTTTAATATGCTACCGATAGCTTTTAACACATAAAAGAATATGCATTTATAGAAATTTTTAATAAACTGCACAATACACCGTAGGCGAGAACCGGCATATTCGCCGGTATATGCAAATAATGTACCGGTTGATTCAATGCCCGCACTAAATGATTTCCCGAGCGCGTCAACTTTTTTTTCAACACCTGAGAAAATATTGCTGACCCCAGATGTTACATTTCGTGCCCGCTTCGGCATGGATTCTAAAAAACATATGATACGTTTGAAGTTTTCAAGCATTGTCATGATTCCATCTAGCGGTACCCTGAACAGATCGTCAATCGCGGCAGCGATTGCATCTGCAATCATCTGCGGTATGCGGGCAATCGTATCCCATGCCTCTTGTAATGCTCCAACAGTGCTGTCTACTGCTTCCTCAAAGAAATCCCCCACGTCGTCAAAGAAACCCATATTGTATTTGAATTTTTTGTATATACAACGTGCATACAAAAATATGATGTAAATAACTAGGAGCTACTATTATTAGTAAATATTACCTATATTTATTTGCAAGAAATACGTGATGTGGGTTAATCATCGCCTTTATCTGCAAGTTTACCATATTTCTCGAATTTTGAAATAAAACTCTCGGCCTTTGCGAGTAACGGGTCAATGTCCTTCATTGTTTTCAATATGGAATCCTGAATTTTTTGAAAATCCTTGAAGTCGCCTTGTAAATTGTCATATAAAATCTTCTTCTTCTGTGCAGTGGATGGGGCGGTTGCCTTTTCAGCAGAACTGGCCGATGAATTTGCAATATCACTTACAGTCATTGTCGAAGGTGCGCTTTCCTTTTTTTCAGCGGGTTTCTCGGCCGAATCCGTTTCATCGACACCTTCACTCATATTTTCGGCACCTTCACTAATCATTCTACCTGGGACATAGTTTAATATGTAAGTTGCAAATACGGCAACCCCCAACACAACAATCATATTTTTGCTAAAGAATGACACTAAAAATCCAATCATTAATAGTGTAACTATGGAATTAAAGTCCTTCACGTTTCCATACATGACAATTTGCACCAAGGCAATCACGCACAGCGCGTACAATACACCGCGATTGTGCAATAATTCCTTTCCTGGAACCGCAGATAATAATTGCTTGCCAATTTTGCTCATATTCATTTTGTTATAATGTATATAACGAAATAAATTCATTCTAAACCATTGAAGAAATTCTTCAATGGCCAGATGCCGGGTCGATTTTCCCGTCTTCATCGGTAGATGATGTGTCATAGGTAACATGATATGTCTGTGGTATTTCTCCGCCGTAAATTTCGAGAACTTCTCTCACCACTGCCTCGCGTTGAATATCCGTATTATCAAATTCAACGCTTGTTATACTGGACGACCGTTTTCCCTTAAATTTTTCTAAAAAGTCTTCTAGTCCATTGGCGCCTTCGTGTCTATCTGGCTGGTCTAAATCCCCGGTAATTATTAAACGCGTATTTTCGCCCAAACGCGTCAGCAACATTTTCATTTGGGATACAGTCGAATTCTGCATTTCATCCGCGACAATCCAGCAATTTTTAAATGTGCGTCCTCTCATGAATCCCAGCGGCGAAATTTCGATGATTTTGTCTTCGATAAGTGCGGTCACTTCTTTGGGAGTAATAAACGAATACAATATGTCATAAATAGGACGAACCCACGGCGCCATTTTTTCTTCCAATGTTCCGGGCAAATACCCCAGGTCTTCGTCTACGGTCACAGACGGCCGTGTAAAGATTAACTTTTCTACATTGCCCAACAGAAAATTCTTCACGCCGATTTCGGTTGCAAAAAGCGTTTTGCCCGTTCCGGCGGGGCCGGTTGCCACCACGATTTTCTTTGTGCGTTGACTGAGTAAATTGTGGTAATCACGCTGAGCTCCATTCTTAGGCTTTGTAAATTTCTCTTCTAGTCGATTTTTTTCCACAGACGATAAATGCTGTATGTTCTCGTATAATCTCTTTTGTGATTGTAATGAGGTTTCATTGTCATCATCGTTTTCATAATTAAAATCTCGCATGAGTTCTTTTTCGTGTTGTTTTCTGGCTTTTCCTCTGCGTTTTTTGGGTTCACCTAGCGGTTGAAACTCATTTGTACTCATCGTTGAATATCTACAATATCCAATGATAATAATATCCCTAAAAAATACGCTCGCGAATATTATACACAATTGACCACTAACCACACTTTGTGCTGTTAGTATTCAATTAAGATGTCAAATTACCCTTTCTATCAATGTGCGAACTAACATGGCTGTCAATATTCATCAGTCTAGATTTGGAAATAAGAGCCTATCTACTGTAGTTCGCACACAGAAAAATCTATGCAAAACGATTCCCAGTATAAATGAAACACCTAAAACCTTCCAGAATGAAATCGCAAATACCGCCGAAATAATAAATGCCCCAATTATTGTCATTATAACATCGATAATCGCTACATTCGCAAACCTATATGAATGGATCCCTTCATTCGGCTTACCTAGGATATTTTTATATGGACAGTCAGTGCGCGGCTGATTTCTACAAGGGCAGCCACTGCTTTGCCTATTTTTACAAGGACAGTCTCTGCATGGAGGATTTTTGCAAGGGCAGCCGCTATACATCATTATGTATTATGGTAATATTTTTATTTAAAATTATTCGCATATTTTAACATATAATTCTATTCACAATATGCAGTCAAAAACGTACAATACTATATTAACACTACACACTGTAAATCAGTAATATAATTTTGTAAAGAAGATAAAATCTACAGAGTATATTATTTAGAAGGAATATGGCCGAACCCGTCCAAACTGATGCTATTTTAACTCCTGACGACAATCGCTTTGTAATGTTTCCAATTCAGCACGACGACATTTGGAAAATGTATAAACGCCAGGTGGATTGTTTTTGGCGCGCGGAAGAAGTGGACTTGTCGAAAGACATGAACGACTGGAACAAACTCAATGTCGACGAAAAACAATTCATAAAAATGGTGTTGGCTTTTTTTGCCGCGTCGGATGGATTGGTTCTGGAAAATTTGGCGGTTCGGTTCATGGGCGATGTGCAATTATCCGAAGCCCGTGCGTTCTATGGGTTTCAAATTGCCATGGAAAACATCCACTCCGAGATGTACAGTTTGCTCATTGACACATATATTCAGGACGGCGCGGAGAAAAAAAAGCTGTTTGAAGCGACACAAAATTATCCATGCATTACCAAAAAGGCGAATTGGGCCAAAAAGTGGTTGGGCGACAATCGAAGCAGTTTTGCGTCCCGTCTTGTTGCGTTTGCAGCGATTGAAGGTATTTTCTTTTCCGCATCGTTTGCTTCTATATACTGGATAAAAAAGCGAGGACTAATGCCCGGACTTACGTTATCGAATGAATTCATTTCGCGCGACGAAGCCCTACATACCGAATTTGCCATTTTATTGTATTCAAAACTACAAAAGAAGTTGAATAAGAAGCGTATTTATGAGATTATTCAAGAGGCGGTTGAAATCGAAAAAGAGTTTATTACGGAGGCGATTCCGTGCCGTATGATTGGAATGAATTCCAAACTCATGATCCAATACATTGAATTTGTTGCGGACCGTTTGGCACTGCAACTGGGCTATGATAAGATATATAATTCACATAATCCATTCGATTTCATGGAGTTGATTAGTATGGAATCCAAGGTCAACTTTTTCGAGCGAACAAATTCGGAATATGCGCTGGCCAACAAGACCGTCGATATCGATGTCTTTGAATTCAAAGCGGATTTCTAATCGGCATTAGTGATATAAAAACTGTGATGATAACTGCAATGATGGTTGTTATAAATAAGTCTTATGTATTGACTATTTGAATGGGTTATTTATTTGTGGGAATCTATTTGAAACCCACGAAATGGACCGGTGTACATACTACATCGCCACTCTCCAACATATTATACTTGTGTAATATATAGAATGTCAGATTCTAATTATAAGAAATGGCAGATTAGCGTGTTCTCGGCGGTTATATTTATTTTAGTGATACACCCATACACCTATTTATTGACGCAAAAGGTGTTCGGTAGTTTTTTAGGTAAAATTGCAGATGCGGCAGGTTGCCCCACAACCCATGGCTTAATCCTTCATACATTAGTGTATATCTTGTTGGTTCGCGGGTCTATGGATTTCCGGTTGTTTTAGACCATTGAAGAATTACACATATTTTCGTTTCGAACGCAGATTATACACCGATGAAGATTTAAATCCGCACAACCACCTTCGGTGGTTACACGTTTAATTCATTTATCGGCAACGTTTCCTTTGAATGATATAAATAGCACGCCAAAGGCGTGCGGATTTAAATCTTCAAATGTGTAATATAGAAGCATAATTATGTATAAGTCTGTGCAAAATTGACATATTATTCATGTGTAATAATATATCAAACAACCATAAACAACACCCAACCACAATGACAACTTGTTTGGACCTTAATGCCTGCCCCGGCGATAAAATGTACAATGTATTATGTAATTTCTCTTTTGGAATCGATGAATACGCATGCAATCCCAAAACTACATGTATGCGAGCAGATGGAAAATATGATTGTTGTGGGAACAACATAGTAAAATGCATAGTACACGCAGAGTCATTGCGCGTGCCAACAATTCAGCCTACCATATCGAGCAATGATATACCATGCGATGAACGATGCAAACCAGAATATAGAATAGATACATGTCATTGGTACGAAAGTAAGCAAATAAATATAATATGCAATGACGATCGTGATAGTTATTGTTGTTCTCAAAATAGAGGTGACTGTTGTCGCACGAACACGACAGATGCATACATCGTATTTGGTTGTATTGCAGGTATAATGGTATTATTCGCGTTTTATAGATACGTAATTAGAAATAATACTAAAATTATTCCAGTACAAGCAGACGTTCCTCCAGAAAAATATCAACTCGCCGCCTTCGTATAATACAGACCTATATTGCAGGCTCCGTACCAGGCTCTGCACTGGAAACCGAATGTTCTGGCCCAGGCTCTACACTAGGAACAGCAGGCTCTGCACCAGGAACCGCAGGTTCCGTGTCATTTTTTGTTTCGCCTTCATTTGCAGTTGCTACAATATTATACAGGGCCAATGTTCGAGCACTCGCATCTGTCGCTTTCACATACTTTGGCATCCAAAAATAAGGAACTAACTTACCATGACCAGGGTAGTGCTTCTCAAATATACTACGATACAAGAACTGTTCTGCATTGTTCGGCAATAAATAGTCGTTTGTAGTCGAAATTATTGTAAGATCGGTCATGTTGTTTGCAGTCAATGTAGCATGGGCATGTTCTTGTATAATGGTATAAAGCGAGCGAGAGTGTTGCGAAACCCCGTCGCTGAATGCTTCTTTTCTACGCCATAACACATTCGCGGGCAATAGTGGTTTACCGTCTATATTTGAGAATCGCGCGCCATCAAACGCGTCTCGTATTAAATACTTCTCAGGGCGCTTTACACCGGTGTGAAATCGCATGCCAAATGGAATAGTCAAATAATATTGCACCCATTCCCTGTCCAAAAATGGCGTTCGCGGTTCCAGACCGTGTGACGAAATCGATTTATCAGAGCGAAGCACATCAAACATGTATATGTCATTAATTAGACGTCTGCATTCTCGGTCAAATTCTAATGCATCGGGTGCACGCGCCATATACAAATATCCGCCGGCCACTTCGTCGGAACCGTCTCCGTTAAATATGACCTTTGCCTCGCTGTTTGCACATATGTATTTTCCAAGCAACCAATTACCAATACTGGCGCGAACGGACGTGGTATCATAGCTTTCAATGTCTACAATCACCTCGGGGATGGCACTTAAAAAGTCCGCCTCGGTCACAATAATTTCAGTGTGTTTTGTGCCCAAATAATCGGCTACAATGCGCGCATACTTCAGGTCTTCGGCGTTCTCCAGTCCAATACTATATGTTTCCAGTGTAGGCAGACCATGTTTTTTGTGATATTCGTTCACCAGTGCAGCAACCAAACTACTATCCAGCCCACCGGATAACAAACATGCGATGGGGCGATCCGTTGTACAACAACGTTTATGCACTGCACTCATTAAATACTTTTGAATATTGGCCATATATGTTTCATATGGTTCTTCGATAGAACATGACACGAAACCAGGTCGCGTGTACATTTTATTCAGTTTCGATGGCCGCCAAAAAGAAGTTCGCTTAAACGGTAGTTCATAGTGTGAGTAAGTACCCGGCGGAAATTGTTTGACAACATATTCATGGGTGGTTATCGAGTCCATATTTGTAAGTTGTTCGTCGTTTAATTTGTTACACATATCGGAGATTTGTTTCAATTCACTCGCGAAACCAAACACACTACCTTTTTGCAGTTTCGTCGGCGATAAAGTATAGATTGGTCGCACCCCGTATGGGTCACGCGCAATGTACATACTCGCAGTTCCACCGAAATTACTGTTATCCATCAAGCAAAATGCAAATTCGCCATCTAGCAACTGCAATGTGTGTTCGATACCATATTTTCGGTATAAATGAATGATCACTTCACAGTCCGAGTTGGTCGTGGGCGTCACATTCATCAATTTGTATAATTCTTTGTAGTTATATATTTCGCCATTGCAAATTAACGTGACGTCTTTAATACGAATTGGCTGATTCGATTCACTATTTAGCCCATTTATCGCAAGACGATGAAATCCAAATGTGGCATTCACGGTCGCTTCTTGGATAACCGAATGTTCTGGCCCACGATGCTTTCCCTTTAGAAATTGTTTATGAACGTATTCTCGGGTGAAAATATTGCAATTATTTAGCAAAGCAAAAATTCCACACATATTTGACTGATATTATTGTATCATGAATAATGTCTTTATGCAGTTTGTTAGTTGATGTAAATATATATTTGTAATGTATATATTCATTACAAATGAACAAGGTTTTTGACATTTTGCCCTCATTATCTAACGAACAAAAAGAAAAGAAGGCCAACGGCACAACAGATGTCGACAATTTCACTGTTAAAAGGTGCCCGCTCATGGATAATTTCGAAAACATGGACCCCACGACCATGTGGAAACCGTTAATTGGGGCTCCTGTCCAACCTGACGCCAAACCAAATAGTGTCAATGCAAAGATTGTTGCGCAGGCAGGTGACAAAAAAGGCGGCAAGGAGTCGATGGTAGTGCTATCTGATTCATCCAATAATGTTGTCGATTCGTCCAATAATGTCGTGAAGCCCGTGCATAAGAGCATGCTTCCCAAAATTCAGGGAATAACCCATAAACCCGATGCAGATGACAATGATGAAGGTGACAATGAAGACGATGATGAAGGCAATAGTATTCGTGTGAAAGTCCTTAATTTGGATACCTTAACAAAGGTTTATGTGGGAGCATTATCGTTGGTGGGTTTGTTTGTATTGTATCGTGTAGTAAAGAAAACCATGTAAAATCTACACAGAAATCGTCTAATATTCTATATATTACACAATTTCCACGACAAATGCAGATAAAAATATCAATAAAATGTATATTATGGATAAAAATGCATTGCTGGTTTTTATGATAATTTGCTATTTATTGCCAATTTATTACGTATATTATACATACAATTCGAATAATAGCGTATCTAACATCATATGCGCGAATGATTGCAAACACTATATATTATTTTTTATGTTTTTGATGGGTGTAGGTACGATTTTGTACGAATTGGAAAGAAATGACATTTATTCTATCGCTATTATTTGTGTATTGCTCATTGGAATATATGGACTCATTTATGTAAATGAAACACATACCATTCATTATATTTTTGCGGGTTTAGTGTTTATGTCTATCTTATTTTTCATGGCACGGCATTGTTATTTGACCCATTGTGATATGGTATTGTTATCATCACTGTTATTGGCGGTTCTCTCGTTGATATTTATCGGCATAAATGTAAATAAAAATATATTTTATGGCGAAGTTATCTATATACTGAACTTTGCATTTTATTATTTGTATTTGCATTTTAGCACGTGATTATGAGTAGAAAATCGTTTAGTGTAAACATTATTATCAAAATAATGTTTATAAATATGGGTTCTTACCACTTAAAATGTGCCATTTTAATTCTTCAATTGTTTAAAGCTGGTAACGCTTGTACAACTGCAGAGCGGTTAACCCACCGAAAATCTGGGCCATGCAATAAGGCAACACTTCAGACACAGGCAATTTACCGGCAGATGCCATGGCAATGGTCACCGCGGGATTAATATGTCCACCCGAAATCTTGCTAGTTAGCAGGATTGTAAGCGCCAAAGCGGCACCAATAGCTAAAGGATTTCCTGTCGCAAAGATAACATAAATAAAGAACGCAGTCCCGAAAAATTCAACTAAATAACTGTACATTGACAATATATTGTATACTGTGAAAAAAATTGAACCAACACGGAAACGAATTCGAATAATTATTATTTTGCCGAAGCATGTATCTAATGATGGCACTTTCATTAGTTCGACTTGCGTTTATTTTGTATGGAATGCTAGAACAACACGACCATCCTGATAGACAAATTCACACTATTTCTACCGATTCTGCCATTATACACCGTCAACTTAATGATACAAATAGCTTCCATTATTTCCATAAAAATCTTTAATGTATTGATTTTGCACTACACCCCCATCCTTACTATATTGAACAGGGGAAAACGTGGGTGTCGGGGCATTTGTAGTGCGCGCATTTTTTTTCGGCGGGGCAACCGACCCACCCGCGCGGGCTCTGCGACGAGCATTATCGGCAGTACTTATATCATTGTATGCAGTGAAAGAAAATAGTCCTCCGCTCGCATTTAAAGATCCTTTTCCAACCGCGCTGTTGCGGCGATTTTCAACCACGCTCGACGCATCTTTGCTGCCGAACAACTTCTTTTCTAACTTTACACCAACGGTTTCGGGTGTAGCAGGAACGGTTTCCAAATAAGTATGTCGTGCCATATTGAAATATGCCTGGTTGTCACTGGTACTATCTTTTAGCGGCATGGGTTTTGCACCAGACAATGCACCGTTGTTTATATTTTGTATACTATACTTCATTGTATACATATCACTATGATTCTATAACATAGTGATATAAATTATATTTGTTGACTAAATTACATGTGTACTGCTATAAGGCTTACATATGAATCATTTTGCATCGCCGCCAAAAGTTGCATTATTAGTTCTTTATATCATTGTAATTCTTGTTCATGGCGCGCAGCTTGCGGAATCGCACATAATCAGAAGAATCAGATACAAAACGGGGGTTGCATGACGCACCCGCGACACCTGTTCCGTCGCACTGGCTAATAATGGAACCAATGTGTCCTTTCCACCCGGGTTTGCTCGCATTCACCTGATTAGGCCCACCACATACGTAATTCGGGCGGGCGAGGAAATCACCTAAATTATTCACCGCGCGAAAAGGAGTTATCACACGCTTGTATCCATTAATTGTCCCAATGGCGTTTATTTGGTTCCATCCACGACGAAGAACGCCTCTATCGAGAGACTGTTCTCCATCTTTGTAGTTTGTAAGTGTTTGTTTTGCGGAAATACCTTTTATCGTTGACATGCTACTATAATATACTATATGACAATATAATTTATCCCGATATAATATAAAACGTATTGTGAATGTCACGTAAAAAACATTCATTGCGTAAGCAGAATAAGCCTACGCAAAAAGAGGATTATGTGTCTTCAAATCAATATTTAGAATCGTTGTTAGATGAAACACAAACAATTAGTTATGATCCTGCGTGTGTACGTAAGAAAAGTAACTTAAGTAAAGGCCTCGATAAATATAAATTTGACTCTGTGAATTTTTCCGGCGAAGAATTACTAAATAAAATACCAACTATATCACCAAAGTTACATGAATTACTCGGGAAAATCCAGAAATTGGATACAGCAGATATGAAAGAACATGGAAAGAAGTTTAAGCATTTCATATTTTCTGATGTAAAATCTGGAGCGCATGGAGCCAGATTAGTTGCATCCGCACTCATCGCAAAGGGCTACCATTTGGGATATTCTGCAGAATTAAAGAAGCCAGTTGATAAGGAAGCTGCAGAATCCGAGGACGAGCAAGAAGATGCCCCCGAAAAACGAGAAAATCGCTACAAGAAACTCGAACTAAATACAGACGCACAACTTATGCGCAATCCAAACACGAATTTCTTTTTATTATCTTCTGTCATGGTCTATGACCAACCCATTACTGTTTCCGCAAAAAAACAAATGTTGGCCAAATTCAACCAACGCCCCGAGAACATTCACGGCGACCTAGCGCGAATTATTGTATTAGATAGTGGATTCAAAGAAGGTATTGATTTATTCGACGTCAAATATGTTCACATATTTGAACCGTCGACTGTGCCTTCCGACCAAAAACAGGTGATTGGACGCGGTACACGCACATGCGGACAAAAGGGATTGGAGTTCCACCCATCCAGAGGTTGGCCGTTGCATATTTTTGTATACGATTTGGCGATTCCCAAGAAAGTACAAGGCGCCTTTTTGGGTGCAGAAACCGCGATTGACCTATATTTAAAGTCCATGAACATTGATATCCGCCAATTTCATTTCGCACATGATTTGGAAAAGTCCACGGTTCTCGGGTCTGTCGACTATGACTTAAACAAAAATATTCATACGTTCTCGATTCCGTCTGCAAAAAACATGGAGCGCTTACCTGGTGGCAAAGAGTTTGTGTATGGCGGTGCACCCAAACTCCGCATTCGTTCACAAATTGCCACAGAAACTGCAACATCTAACCTTGCATTACCAGATAATTCCGTACAATCGCGCAAAACATACCCCGCCATGCGTCAATACATTAAAGAATATTTCAAAGAATACACATGGGATGTCGTGAAAATGACCAATATGTGCGCGGAAACGATGAACGGCGGCGGAAATGTTCTCAAATATACCCCGTCGCAGAACTTCATCCGCAATTATTTTACACCCTTAAACCCATGCAAAGGTATGTTGTTGTGGCACTCTGTTGGTACTGGAAAAACGTGCAGTGCGATTGCAACAGCAACCAGCAGCTTCGAAAAACAGGAATATACGATTTTGTGGGTCACACGAACGACGCTTAAAAACGATATCTGGAAAAATATGTTTGACCAGGTATGCAATGAAAGTATCCGCAACAAAATCGAATATAGTGACGATTTTACCATGCCGAAAGAGCATTCCCAGCGTATGCGATTGTTATCGAAATCGTGGAAAATACGGCCGATTTCGTATAAACAGTTCAGTAATTTGGTATCGAAGCAAAACAGTATTTACGAAACACTGGTCAAAATCAACGGAGCCGCGGACCCATTGCGAAAAACGCTCATTATTATCGATGAAGCCCACAAATTATACGGCGGGGACGACTTATCCGGAATCGAACGTCCGGATATGAATGCACTTCATACTGCTCTAATGAAGTCCTATGAAATTTCCGGCGATAACTCGGTGCGACTCATGTTGATGACGGCAACGCCCATTACAACAAAGCCCATGGAATTGGTTCAACTCATCAACCTGTGTAAACCATTGAGCGAGCAAATGCCCGCAACGTTTGATGAGTTCTCGAATGAATATTTGGATGTTCAGGGCGAGTTTACCGAGACGGGTCGTTATAAGTATTTGGACGATATTGCGGGATATGTTAGTTACTTAAACCGTGAAAAAGACGCGCGTCAATTCGCACAGCCAATTATTACACAAGTCTCTGTACCCATGGTAAAAAATGAAGAATTAATCGAGAAGTTCGATAAAAAGTTCATGCGCGAACAAATGAGTGAAGAAACCAAGGGACTACAAATGAAATTGGTCGAAAAGGCCAAGGAAATTGAAGGGGAGTTGAGCGACTTAGACCGAAATAAATTCGGGTTTTTGAAAAAAGAAGTATGCGAAACATTTGAAAACGTCCCAAAGAAACAATGTGATAAGGTGGTGAATGCAAATATCAGGGGGATGGTTGCAGAACTAAAACATTTGACTGCCGGAATACGCGGTGAAATGAAGGAGATGAAGGGCCTCATCAAAGCGAAAAAAGGGCTGAAACGGGAGACCATGGGTAATATAAAGGAGAATATTGAACAATATGCCGACGAATTTGAAGAATACAAAGAATCCGTGTTGTATAATATTAAGAAGGACTGCGCTGTAAAAACGGTTAACAAAACCAGCGCACTAAAAGAGAACGTGAAAGCACATCCCGCAATTGTTGAAATTGACAAGAAATTGGAAGAATATACTACGCAAATTGAAGCCATATCGCAAAGCCTGAAAATACGAATGGAGGCGCATAAACAGAAAGTGGCCGAATTACGCAAAATGTTGAAGAATACCCAGTACAATGATTTGGAACGTAGTGTAATCCGCATGACATTGAAAGACCACCAGAATCAACATAATAAAACTATGAAAATATTCAAGAAAGAAAATGCACAGAAGGAGAACCTACTACAGAAAAATATCCAACAATTGACAAAAGACCGCGAAAAACGGTTCAAAAAAATACAGAAAACCATTAAGAAAAAAATTGGTGAGAACAAACAAAAAATCAAGGAACAAGCTCGCGAAGACAAGCGAATCCGCAAAGAATTGCGCAAAGAAGCCGATTATAAAGAAGAAATCACGAACAAACAAATAGGTGAATTTGTTGAAACGTATCGCGAAAAAATGGTGGATGAGTTGCAACATTTAGATGAGAGTATGTTAGAGAAAGAGCGCGCAAAAGAGGCGGAAAGACAGCGTAAAGCCGATGAACGCGAACAGAAAAAGTTGGCTCGCGAAGAAAAACAGATGGAACGAGCACATGAGCGCGAGCGCAAAGCGGTGGAACGTGATGAAAAGAAGAAAACACGCAAAGCGGAACAAGAAAAGAAGAAAGCCGAGCGAGAACAGGCACGTAAAACAAAGAAGAATATGAAATAATACGAAATACTGCGAAATAATTGACCAATTTATGTTTTCCATATACAAAAACATAAATAATACACAAATATGTATATATAGAACGCACATACATGGACCAAACAAACGATGACCAGGTCGATGCTGATGCTGATCCTGATACAAGTATGTTGGACGAAGTCAGCGAAATCGACGAAACAAATATACGTGAATCAATCGATTATTTAGAGAACACAGTTACTACAACGGAAATCGACCAACTCACATTGTCGCTATTAATGAACAAAAATCATTATAGAAAATATGTCTCACAAACCAATCCAGAACAACATGAAGTGGAGAACCAACGAATCGCGGACAATCGCAAATATAGAAGCCGCATACTGGATTTAACCAGCCGTCTATTGGATTCGCCCGATACACAAATTACGACCGACGTGGACCAAATATTTGTCGCTTATACAAAACGCCTGGTTCAGTATTTCAAAATGCAGGATGTAGAGAAACAGAACCGCTCACACAATGGCTGTTATGAGAGCGACGACAAAGACGAAGACGTTTTGTTTGGAAATATGGATGAAATGCCGACTGCGGCTCAAGCGCCAACCAGTTCTTTTTGGGGGAAAGATAAGGTGGTAAAAAAGGGTAATTTGCCAGTGGCCAGTTATGATATGCGCATGTTCTCCAAACGATGAAATAATTGTTGAATTATATATTTTATTTGTATACTATAACTAATAAATGCCGACGAATACAACGCGTCATAGAAAGAAACAACATCGACGCAAACATACGCGCAAATTTAAGCGTATGAATTGTAATCCGGGCACGTCCGGGAAAACAAGCGTAGCCGATAGTTGTTTAACAAATGATGTCCTCGTGCAATTGAAAACGTCTTTTAATGCGAGTCACCCAGATAAGCAAATTGTAGCAACGGATTCGAAGCGTATATGGACCGATTTAAAGAAGAAGTTGAAAACATGTGATAAAGAAGACTGTTGGTTGGATACGATTACTGATCCGTTAGTACGTCGCAAAATCGACAAACAATCTTTTGCACCCGACCATCCGTTGTCATGGAATAAAGACCCCGATGAATGGCTTTCTAATTTTGATATAGCCGATGTTCTCAAACAATACGAAGAAACATATAAAAACTTTGTATTTCTCGGCCCGTCGCCAATTGATTTTGATACGCGTTTGCCCGAAAACGGTGGAGACTGCGTATGGGAAGAGTTATGTAAATTTCAGGTGAAGAACTATTTAGAATCGGGGAAAACAAAAATCGGGATTGTATTTAATTTAGATCATCATGGACAAGGGGGGTCGCATTGGGTCTCCATGTTTGTAGATTTAGAAGACCAATATATGTTTTACATGGATAGTGCAGGAGACAAAATTCCACATGAAATCGATGCATTGGCGAAACGTATTATTGCACAAGGACTAGATTTAGAAACACCGATGCATATACACTTTCATGAAAATTGCCCCATGGAGCACCAATATGGAAACAATGAATGTGGCATGTACTCGCTGTATTTTATTGTGACCATGTTGACAAATAAGACGGAAAAGAAAGTATTTAAAAATTATATGGACAAAATCGCGTTCTTTAAGAACAAACGTATACCGGATAAATACATGCATCATTATAGAAAGAAGTATTTCAACTCGTAATTTTTTATCATTATAGAAAGAAGTATTTCAACTCGTAATTTTTTATCATTATAGTATAACTTTGATACATATACTATAATGGCAACTATACAGGCAACGGATGAAGAACGCGACTATGTAAATAA
>Ga0209353_10000440_pt1 | contig 25283 bp, 28 predicted proteins | sample LauGreSpBDMM15SD_2_FD_187561 | JGI IMG/M metagenome (GOLD analysis project Ga0209353, IMG submission 187561) | Freshwater lake microbial communities from Lake Michigan, USA - Sp13.BD.MM15.SD (SPAdes) (version 2) | ecosystem: Environmental > Aquatic > Freshwater > Lake | place: Lake Michigan...
GTATTCATCCTAGTTGGGAAGGATATAAAAAATTAGCAAAGGACACCAAATGATTGAAGGAATTGATTACTGCTACATCTATCCCAAGAATGATAAAACCTCCGTGCATATTAAATTCTTGGAAGGTGCTTATAAAGATACCATATTCAAATATGGTAAGGTGAAATTTAAGGAAGAAAATGAGCAGGTCTATTTACTTTTTGCTTATGATGTGTTAGAATCACCAATCAAGAAGCCAGCTAAACTGGAAAAAGACGACACATTTAAGAATTATATTGGTGACTTATTGGTAGAGATAATGTCATCTAACATTGAACAGGAAGTAATTGATGAAGCTGGAACAGACGATATTAAAGAACCTAATCTATAATGATGATTACCTACGTAAAGTACTACCATTCATAAAGCCAGAATACTTTACTGATAGAACTGACAGGACACTTTTTAATGAAATTACATCATTCACAGAAACTTACAATTCTCCGCCAACGATTGAAGCACTTACATTGGCCGGCAAAGAAAGGCGAAATCTTACAGCTGATGAAGTGGAGAAGTACGAAACTTATCTACAAGAGATTGAACAAACTAAAGATACAGAATCCAAGATACAATGGCTTGTTGACAAGACCGAAGAATTTTGCCAAGAGAAGGCCATATACAATGCAGTATTGGGGTCTATTTCTATTCTCGATGGAAAAGACAAAACCAACGACAAAGGCTCGATTCCCAAAATACTATCAGACGCATTGGCGGTAACCTTTGATACTTCCGTTGGTCACGATTACCTTGAAAACTCCGATGAACGATATGAATTCTATCACAGAAAAGAAGAAAGAATTCCTTTTGACCTTGATATCTTTAATCAGATAACCAAAGGTGGTTTACCAAAGAAAACACTGAACATTGCTTTGGCAGGAACTGGTGTTGGTAAATCATTGTTCATGTGTCACGTTGCGGCTGGTGCCATGGTAATAGGCAAGAATGTTCTGTACATCACCATGGAAATGGCCGAAGAAAAGATTGCTGAACGTATTGATGCCAATATGTTGAATGTCACCATTGATGACCTTATGAATTTACCGAAAGATATGTATGATAAAAAGATTACTAAACTCCGTGAAAAAACTGTTGGAAAACTTATCATTAAAGAATATCCAACAGCGTCTGCAAGCACCATACATTTTCGTGCCTTACTCAACGAGCTCAATCTTAAAAAATCTTTCGTTCCTGATATCATTTTTATTGATTATCTTAATATTTGTTGTAGTTCTAGGATTAAAGCAGGAGCCAATATCAACTCATATACCTACGTTAAATCCATCGCCGAGGAGTTGCGAGGTCTTGCCGTTGAGTTCGGAGTACCTATTGTTTCTGCGACACAAACAACTAGAAGTGGATTTACTTCTTCCGATCCCGGACTTGAGGACACAAGTGAGTCTTTTGGTTTGCCGGCAACCGCAGACATGATGTTTGCTTTGATTTCTTCCGAAGAACTGGAAAAACTTGGCCAGATTATGGTGAAACAATTAAAAAATCGTTATGCTGATCCAACATTTCATAAGAGATTTACATTGGGTATTGACCGTGCTAAGATGAGGTTGTATGATGTTGAACAATCCGCACAACAAGGTTTGGCTGATGCAGGTCACACAGATAAACCATTGAACACATTTGGTGACCGTGAACGTCCACAGAAAAAACAATTTACTGGATTTAAGGTATGAAATTAGAATTTGATGATGCAGTTCATTGTGCCAAAGTATTTGAAGATTACTTTGGTAATTTTGACCGTATTGATGAATATATGCGTGACCAGAAATTGAATTCTCTGGCTGAACTTCCATCCAATCCTTTGTTTCCAATTGAAGATGAATTGTTTCAAAATTTCACCATACATCCAAAAGATATGGACTTTGAAGTTATTGAAATTGATAATGAAACATGGACCAATCTACTTAACATTACCTCATCACATGTAAACATTCCACCAGTTGGTCGTAATGTCAAACTGGCAGTACGTGAAAAGAACACAGGAAAGTACGTAGGATTCATTCGTCTTGGTTCACCAGTCATCAACTGTAAACCTCGTAATGATATGCTTGGACAAGTGTTTACACAGAATCCTGCGTGGGGTAAACGATTCAATAACTCTGCAATGATGGGTTTTGTTATCGTACCTGCACAACCATTTGGTTATAACTTTCTCGGCGGTAAACTTCTGGCTGCAATCTGTACATCACATGAGGTACGTGAGATTGTGAATAAGAAATATGATATGAACCTTTGTCTATTTGAAACAACAAGTCTCTATGGAAGTTCCAAGACTGTTTCACAATATGATGGTATGAAACCGTATATCAGATACAAAGGTCTAACTGATTCTGATTTTCTACCTATGATGCATGGTAAACCTTATTCAGAACTCCGTGATTTCGTACAAGACAAGGTTGGTCAATTAGTTGAGGATGATGCTTCTAGTAAGAAGCTAAAAATCTCCATGAAGATTATATCACTTACTAAAGCAGCACTTAAAGGTACTCCTGAAGGCGGCACATTCCAAGCAACGATTGAGAAGGCTAAAGGGTTGACAGAGCAGAAAAGATATTATACTAGTGATTATGGTTTTAAGAACATGATTGACTATGTAAACTGTAAGACGGATGTGCTTATTCCTGGCGAAAACTATGAAAAACACAATCTGGTAAACTTGATTGAATGGTGGCGAAACAAGTCCATAAATAGATACGAAACACTCAAATCTGAGAGTAGATTAAGAACAGAATTAGAAATCTGGACCTCAGGCAAAGATATTCAAATCATCAGATAAATATTTAAATCGACAGGAACAATGATGGCTAGCAAACAAGAAATTCAAAACCTCTACACACAACTAGTTGTTAGTGTTGTTAACAGTAATAAAAATTTAGATTCACAAAAACCAAGTTTTGATTTCAAGTCAGCAGATAAACTTATACTAAGAGTTGGCAAACGAACCGACTTTAAATCAGATTTTGAAAAAACACTTAAAAATAGTAAAGTTCCATTTGTGTCTAAATTAATTTCCGGTTCTTCTTTTCAATCAACAGTCGTTGATTTTACACAATATTACTCGGGATTAAAACCACTTACAGTAATGTATAAAGAAGGTGGTGGTAATTCAGATAAACCAGCAAAAGTTAAGACCGCATGGCAAGAACGTGGCGCAGCATATATATTTGAACAATCATTAGTCAACAATGTGAACTATGAAAGAAAGATTGATGTTGCATTATCCAAACTAAAGGTTGGTCGTGATGTGTTATCAAAAAAAGTTTTGCCTGAAGATGTATTATTAGAAGCATTCAAAGATGATTTGCCGAAATTAAGAGATATATTTGAAGTCAAAGGTAATTCTGGTTTTCCTTATATTGATTGGTTGAATTCTTTTTATTTCAGTCAAAAAGTTTTGTTAGCCAAATATTCAAGTTCAACATTTCAACGATTTGAACGTGATGGTGGTTTTATGGATTATATTTCAAAACTAATCAACAAAAAATTCAATATCTCACAGAAAGATACCTGGAATCCAGCTGACGTATGGGCAGTTAATGGTTCACCTAGTTCAATTGAGAAGTATATTGATGACCAAATGACAAAGATTATGGATTACAAAGATGCTGCGGCCAAATATGATGGCGCACAACTTGAAAACTATATTCGTGCGGGTACACTTTTCTTAAACTCGGTATTAATTGATTTATTGATGGGTAAAAATCCAAAAGTTGTCGGCATATCTCTGAAACTGACCGACAGCGGCGCACATATTGAAGAAGTTAATTTTGATAAAGTCAAAGAAAAGGTTGAAGAAAACAAAGCATTGATTGACACAGTGGCTGATGCCTTTATTGTGGATCCCAAAAATGACTTCACTTGTAACTTTGCAGTAACATCTGGTGCAACATCTAAAGGCACCTTTACACAAGATGTTAAGGTTTTTGCTAAAGATAAACATACTGGTGACGGTTACAATTTTCAAATTAAGGCAAACTCATCTGAGAGTACTACCGGCAGCAACTTAAAATTTGAATTGACTATTCAGGGTAAAGGTGCTGCTCGTGGAGGTAAAGTTCCAGTTGAACTTGTTGTTACTCTTGTTAATAAGATTAACCGTGGTGCATTTGTAAATGACTATAAACAATATCCAAGAACAACAAAAGATTTTTTGGATAATTTGGAAAAGGGTAAAAATTATAAAAAAGTTTTTAATAAAGTCAAGGATAATTGCAAAGACATTGGTGTCAGTTATGAGGGATTTGTTGGAAATGTTACCGAAGCCTTTAATAATGGTGGCGCCATCGCAACCAACGCAACTTGTAAATTAATGGGATTAGAATTCTTGTATTTCCTTTTAACCATTGATGTAAAGAAAATGATGGGTATGATAACTGACATGTCATTTCTAGCACAGAAGAAAAATATCAAATCGTTTGATACTTTCGGTCCTTTTATAAAGATATCATAAAATGCCATTAACAGAATTTGATAAAGTTATGAAAGAATACCAGGATCTAGAAGATGATTTTGGTTTCTCTGCTGTATCCGAAGCGGAATACAATTCAGTAATCAACAAGACAGCCGAAACTGCTGATGATTATAAAACACGATTAGCGGAAGTGGAGAAGATGATTATCCCTTTCCTAAAGAAACTACATAGTACAGGTGATAAAGAATATATCTACTGGCCTAACCGTAAACCTGCAATTGAAAAACAAATAGAGAAGATATTAAAACTAACTAGAGGTTGATTATGAGTGCTACTGTGATTATACCAACTACGGGTGTACCGGAGTTGAAAGGGGCTGTTCAATCCATACTTGAACAAACCTATGAAACAAAATGTTATGTGGTTTCGGATGGTATGAAACACCATTCCAAAACAAGAATCATTACAGATGACTTCCTTTCCAGAAAGAATTTGGAAAGATGTTATCTACCCATCAATGTCGGTGCCAACGGATTCTATGGCCACCGAGTCTATGCTGCATTTACCCACCTGATTGACACCGAATATGTACTGTATTTGGATCAAGATTGTTGGATGGATCCAGAACATGTAGAAACATGTATCAACACAATCAAAGAAAAGAAACTTGATTGGACATATTCCCTTAGAAAAATTTGTGATAAAGATGGCAACTATATCACCAATGATGACTGTGAATCACTTGGTAAATGGCAAACTTACCATGGAATTAACCATATAGATACTAATTGCTATTGCCTTAGAACAGAAATTGCGATAAAATTAGCACAAGTATGGCATGGTGGCTGGGGACAAGATAGAGTTTGGTTACAGGCTCTCTCACAATACTTTCCTAACTTTGATTGTACTGGTAAGTATACAATGAACTACAGAGTAGATGGAAATCCAGGTTCTGTTAACGCAGACTTTTTCCATAATGGTAATAAAATAATGAATGACAAATATAATGGAGTTTTCCCATGGCGAAAAATTTAATAATCGGTGCATTTTCTGGTTACAACTACAATCAATTAAAACCTTGGGTTGAATCTATTGATTTGTGTGGCTTCAAAGGCAGTAAAGTAATGATTGTTGGTGATGCAGATGATGATACTTGTGCTCATCTCATACACCATGGTTTTGAATTGATTGCAATGCCAAAAATCAATGCACCAATTCATGTTGCAAGATTCTGGTCAATATATGATTATCTCTATCGTAATCCAATATATGATATCGTTGTAACCACCGATGTTAAAGATGTTTATTTTCAAAGAGACCCATGCAAATGGATTGATGATAACAGAGATGACAAATCTTTGGTGGCTGGTTCAGAATCTATTCGTTATCAAGATGAACCATGGGGCAATGAGAACTTACTTCAAACTTACGGCAATGATGTTTATAATAGATTCAAAGGCAACATCATTTTTAATGTAGGAACCATTGGTGGTAAATCCCATTATGTTAGAGATATGTGTTTCAACATATTCACCAATGCAATCAACAGGCCAATTCCTATCGTTGACCAGGCGGTCTATAATGTGTTATTGAACACACAACCATATAAAGATAATGTATTGTTCACTAATCAAGAAGATGGATGGGCAGTACAACTTGGTACAACTGGTGACCCATCAAAGATAAACCAATTTAGGCCATTCTTAACTGAACCAGAACCTATATTCAATTATCATTCCAAAACAATTACCACAACAGCTGGAATACCACATTGTATTGTACATCAATATGACCGTGTGCCTATTTGGAAAAGTTTGATGATGAATAAATTTGGCCAAGAAGAGGTGACATTATCTGGCCCAGAATATTTTACTTATAGGACAACTTAAAATGGATTTTGAACAAGAATATCAAGACGCCTGTTCCAGAAATACTGATATGCATGAGCATTTGCCGTGGATATCAGAACTAACTAAGGAATGCAATCACACTACAGAACTAGGTGTTGGTTCGGCTCAAAGTACCAGAGGGTTTTTGAGGTATGCCAGAGAACATCACAGTTATGAAATTGAACCATATGATTTTGCAATTGAATACTTTAGAAATGCAAAAAATGCTGGCCGTAATGTAACACTACATACAGCTGACACCAGAAAAATTGAGATTGCTGAAACTGATTTGATGTTGGTTGATAGTTATCATTCATATGACCAAGTTAAGATTGAATTGGAATTACATGCCAACAAAGTCAGAAAGTATATTCTATTCCACGATACGACTGCATTTGGTGACAGAGGTCAAGGTGGAGAAAACGGTGTTTGGCCAGCAATTCAAGAATTCTTGGATGCAAATACACAATGGGTGTTAGTTGAAAGAAGAACTAATAATAATGGTATGACTTTGATTAAGAGAATTGGATAAACTATGAAAACTTTGCTTGATATTATACATGAAAAGAATTTGAACAATGTAACTCATCCTGAGTTTGGTACAGATAAAGAATATGACCATATGTACTGCACTGGTTTCTATGATAAAGAATTCTTGAAGTACAAAGACAAAAAAATTATTTTATTGGAAGTGGGTATTGCTAAAGGTGGCAGTATCGTTCTATGGGATGAATACTTTGATGATGCTTTTATCTTTGGTATTGATAACCGTGAACAAGGCGCAATAGAGAAAACTAAACATTTATCTAATGTACAGATTCTATATGCTCATGCTTACAGTGAAGAATTTGTAAACAGTATACCGATGTGTGATATCATTATTGAAGATGGCTCACATCATTTTGAGGACCAAGTGAAATCAGTTCAACTGTATCTTAAAAAGTTGAAACCAGGTGGTGTCTTTATTGTTGAAGATATTGCAAAAATGGAATATTGTGATGAATTCAAAAAATATGTTCCAGATTCTATGACATATGAAGTGGTTGATGTGCGAGATATTTCTCCAGAACCAGATAGTATTCTGTTCGTTGTAAGAAACTAAAATGGCCGATTTATCATTTATACACATGGCCACCCCACACAAAGTGGTGGCCACCGATCATATCATAAGTAATCTGAGAAAGTATCATTCTGATGCCTATTATTTCTTGTCATCCGATGGCATTGATGATTTATCTGATATAGCCAAGAAATATAATTGTGAATATAAATTTTACGAAAATAGATTTGGTTCAACTAATGTAAATGGTGGTTATGGTTATCCAGTAGAAAAGATTATTGCTTGGTTGACCAGATTCTATGAAGTTTGTCTGCGGTGCAAGACATCACATATACAGATGATGGAAGATGATGTTTGGTTGTTGAAACCAGTTACTGTCAAAGATGAATGGGAATTGGCTGCACATTTGAATAAACCTGGTGATAATTTGATATCTGAGGTTGTGCATGATATGATTGAACAATATTCAGGCAAAAGGCCTTTGACAAAATATTTTGGTGCTGGTGGTGGAACAATATTTAAAGTATCTACCTTTATTGATAACTATGATAATGTTGTTAAATTCCTAAAAGAATATGGTGACCAAGTACGCAATTCATGTCCTCCATTCGGTTCGATAGATGTATTCATGGTTGTATATTATTTTCTATGTGGAAAAGATTATACAGTAAATCCATATATGGTAGATGCACACGCACATAGACCTGGATTTGATTTTGAAAGTTTCGTAAGTAATTTGTCTCCTGAAGTTGAGATTATTAACAACTATAAGAAATGGTATTGGAATGAGTGATATTAGTATTGTAACAGCATTTTTTGATATTGGTCGTGGTGATTGGACACCTAGCAAAGGCCTGCCGCATTATCTAGAAAGAAGCACTGAGACATACATTGAAAGATTTTCACATATGTGTAAATTGGAAAATGAAATTGTTGTATTAACTTCTCCACATTTGGTTGAAAGACTTGAAGAAGTTTGTGCAGATAGAATGGATAGAACTAAAATCATTGCTCTTGATGTACAGAAACAATTTGCCTCAATGAGAGAGAATATTGAAAGAGTACAAAAAAGTTCAGAATTCAAAAATGCAGTTATGCCATCACAATCAAAGAATCCAGAATATTGGAATCCTGATTATGTTTTGGTTACTGATTTGAAGGCTTACTTCACACACTATGCAATAGGCAAGAAATTAACAACCAATGATATGGTTGCATGGATTGATTTTGGTTATTGTAGGTCTGAGAAGAATATTCCACCAAGTAAAAAGTGGTCATATGATTTTGATCCAGAAAAGATTCATTTATTCTCATATAAAGATTTTGATAGAAGTACACCAGTATCTCAGGCAATTCTATCAAATGATGTTTACATTCTTGGTGCAAAGGTTGTTGCACATAAAGACAAATGGCCAATCTTAGAGGGATTGATGCGTGAATCTTTCAATAAGTTGTTGGATAATAATTTAGTTGATGATGACCAAGGCCTTTGGTTAGTTTCTTATTTGTTACATCCAGAAAGTTTTCAATTACACAAGATACCTGACCATCAATTAGGACATGATCCTTTTGTATTATTCAATGATTTTAATGAAATGTTAGAATTGCCTGCTGGTGAATCCCCACATTTTGCAATACTAGGCAGTAATTTAAATGAATACAATTATCAATAAAAGTTTCCTATGATAAGTATAATAATTATTGATTCTTTGTATTATGATTTAAGAGCACTTAAAAAAACAATGGAGACACTAGGAGACAAAGTTACTAAAATTTATTGGTTCTCTGACCTTCCTTTTCCTGAAGAAAACTTTTCTATACCTGTTGTATGGACCAAGATAAATAAAATAAAAAATTATAATGATGATTATGGTTATATAAGTTTAAAAATATGTCCACATGTGTGCATAGAGCCTTATAATCTAACTATACATAATGATGGATTTGCAGTTAATCCAGAAGCTTGGACTGACGAGTTCTATGAATATGATTATATTGGAGCTGTTTGGGGTGATGGTGTTATTGGTAATGGTGGGTTCACTTTAAGATCCAAAAAGTTATATGATGCTTTGAGGGATATGGATGTATCGTATACCACATTGCCTGAGGACGATATTATATGTAGAGTACACAGAAATACATTGGAATCGAAATACGGAATTAAATTTGCTCCGGAACCTATTGCCAATAGATTCAGTATAGAGTATAATCTGAGTTCGGAGTGGTTAGGTAAGAGTTTAGGTTTTCATGGGAAACATGGAATTCACAAATATTATGGAGATGGTTTATGGGAGTTTATGGGAAATACAATGAATGCTAATGAAATGGTTGATTATCTTTCTAGAGAAAAAATCAAGTATGTAAAAAATTATGATAATTATGTAGATGGAGAATTTGTTCAGTATTCTGGACAATTTTGGGATCATAAAGAAATGTCGGCCGCTATTGACACATTAATATATGGTGCTTGGGTAGTTTCTGGTGAAAAGGTTGAAAAATTCCAAAATGAATTTAGTAAACGGTTCAATGTAGGTTATTCACATATGGTGAACTCTGGTAGTTCGGCCAATCTGGTATTAATTTCTGCTATGAAAAAGAAATTTGCATGGCAGCCAGGTGATGAGATTATTGTATCTCCCGTTGGATTCCCCACAACTATTGCACCAATTGTTCAGAATGAATTGAAGCCAATCTTTATTGACATTGAATTGAATACCTTAAATTTTGATGTTAATTTGATTGAAGAAAAAATCACACCAAGAACCAAAGCAATATTTGTATCACCTGTTTTAGGTAATCCTCCAGACATGGACAAAATTGTTGCTCTATGTGAAAAGTACAATATAGTTCTATTAGGTGATAATTGTGATTCTTTAGGAACCAAATGGAACGATAAATTAATCACCGACTTATATTATGCTTGGACATCATCTTTCTATCCAGCACACCATATCAGCACGGGTGAAGGTGGTATGATATGTTCAAATGATGAAGAATTTATTAAACTTTCTAGAAGTATATCTTGGTGGGGCCGTGATTGTTATTGCATTGGCGCAAATAATATGCTTGAGTGTGGTACTTGTGGTAAACGATTTGACAATTGGATACCAGAATATGATGGTACTATTGACCACAAATACTTGTTTACAAATATTGGGTATAATCTAAAACCTTTGGATTTGCAAGGTGCTATTGGTTCCGAACAACTGTTGAAATTTGATATGTTGGAATCTAAACGCAGAGAATACAAAAATCAAATTCAGAAGATACTTGAAGATAATATCAAAGAAGTTAGAGTTATCAACTCACTGGAATCAGGTGATCCATCATGGTTTGGTGTTCCAATTTATTGTGAATCACAAGGCCTCAAAGAATTCCTGGTGTCTCATTTTGAGTCCAATAAGATCCAAACAAGAAATTATTTTGCTGGCAATATTCTTGTACATCCTGGTTTCAAACATTTGGATGATGCCAAAAAATATCCAAATTCAAATCTTGCTTTGACAAATGTATTCTTTATCGGTTGTTCACCTCTATACAATGATAAGATTTTGAGTTACATTGAAAAGGTTTGTAAAAAATGGAACGATTGATTGGTGTACTAGGTGCTGGATTTGTTGGAGGTCGTTATCACGAATTAACACCAAATTCAGTAACCAATGACAAATATGATTATGAACCTAAATCTGATGATATTGTTTATTTCATTTCAACCATAGACAATTATAATGTACACACTAATCCTTATTTGGACATAGATACAAATTTAACGGTTCTTATAAAAACATTGGAACACTGTAAAGGTAAACCTGTAACATTCAACTTTATAAGTTCTTGGTTTGTTTATGGTGATGTAGAATTACCAGCAAAAGAATCTTCATATTGTGATCCAAAAGGATTCTATTCCATCACTAAGCGTGCGGCCGAACAATTGTTGATATCATATTGCGAAACTTTTGATATTAAATATCGTATCATTAGGTTAGCTAATGTTTTAGGTAAGACTGATTCTAAAGTTTCCAAGAAAAAGAATGCTCTACAATATATGATTGAAGAAATTAAAAATGGTAGAGATGTTGATATGTATGATGGTGGAGAAATCTTTAGGGATTATATTCATGTTGATGATGTGGTACAAGCAATTAATCTTATAATTGATAATGGTGAATTGAATACCATTTATAATGTTGGTAATGGTAAAGAAATATACTTAAAAGATGCTTTGACTTATGTTAAAAATAAAACAGATTCCATGTCTATGTTAAAAAATATAGAATCAGCAAAATTTCACCAAAAAGTACAGACAAAGAATATGGTATTAGATATTTCAAAAATACAAAGATTGGGATACAAACCTAAATTTGATATCTACCAAGCTTTAGATACCTTGATATAATGTCTCAAGGTTACTTCCTAATTGCTATAGGTCAAAGATACATTCTTGAGGCCTCACTTCTAGCAAATACAATTAAGAAACATGATACAACAAGACCTATTTGTTTGTTAATCAATCCAGAAGATTTGGATTATGCAAAGTCTTTTGGTTGTTTTGATGAATATACTCCATTTGATACAACAGTGGATGAAGAAACATACAAAGATTGTAATAATAACTTTGAGAAATTTTGTATCTATGCCAGAGTAAATTTTGATAAGATTCTACCTTATGATGAAACAATCAATTTGGACAGTGATGTATTGTGTCAATACAATCCAGACCATCTTTGGGATTATTTGGCCAAATCAGAATTTCCAGTCAGAACACTAGGTAAGAAAAAGTGTGATGCACATTGGCATTGGAATCAAGGATACAATATCTCAAACATCGTAGGTAAGCATATACCTGCTGTCCATTGTGGGTTCATATATATTAGAAAGAGTAAAACTACACATAGGTTTTATGCATCAGTTAGAGAAAAGTTTTTGAACTACGACAAGTATGGATGTAAAAGATTCTTTAGAATGTCCAGAACAGAAGAAGCTTGTTATTCGTTGGCATTCTCTGAGTTTGATGTTAGTCCAATTGAGTACCATGAATATCCTGTAATGACATTCAATTTAGACAAGGACGAAATTTTACCATCAAAGAAACAAATATTGATAGATGATAATAATGTTCCCTTTGAGATGACAAATTACATTCCATTTATTCATATGTGGGAAAAAATGGAAGGTGATAATTTCAAATCGTTATATGAAAGAATTATGAAATGAATTTTTATGTAAGACAAACTGACGCCTTGGGTGATTTTTTGAATTGTGTTCCGGTATTGGCTGGCCTTCACAACAAATTTGGCAAATTTAATTTAATTGTTAAACACCAAACTGCAAAATTTAAAGGTTTTAAAGAATTCTTGATGTATCAGGATTTGTTTCATAATGTTTACTTTGACAATGAGTTTCAAGGTGAAGTAATCTATATGGACAATTGGGGTTCTGAAGGCGAATATAAAAGAAATCCTAATAGACCAATTGAAACCTGTAAATATGAAAACTTTCTAAAAGATATCTATAAACTGGATTTTGAAGTTGATGATAAGTTCATATTGAAATATCCAAAATGTGATGTAGAAATCAAAGACACTTATTATGTTGGTGACCGATGGGATCACTTCAGTACCGATAATAGAAGAAAAACAAACATTCTATCTCACCTCAAAGATTTTGAATTTATTGATTTCAATAATGACCTATTGACGAATTGTTACATCATCAAAGAATCTAAAAAACCATTTATCACAAACTTTACTGGTGTCGGCATGATGGCTGATTTACTTGATAAAGAATTGTTTTGTGTTTGGAAACCAGAAGATTGGAATCCTGAATGGATTGTTGGTGATGGCATTACATGGGACAATGGAAAGAACATCAACCAAGTATTTGAGAAACACTTCTATCTGGACCGAAAAGCAAAATTAGTTCATGCAAGTGAATTGGAAAAATACCTATGATTATTAATGTTAAACATGGAGTTTTTGGTGATGGTGTAAAAAACGGTGATTTGATTGCCGTGGCCAATGTTGTTGTATATCTTAGAAAAGAACAAAATAATCCAGATATAAAATTTTATATGGAACCTGGTTCTGTTAGTATGGTTGATTACATACAAAAATTTTATCAATTTATTTTGAAGAATACAGACTTCTTTTCAGAAACTCCCGGAGACACTACATTACCTTGGAAGAGGGTAAATCTATGGGACTTCCGTGATATTATTGGTGACAATGTTAACATAAAGAATTCATTAATAATGGAAAAGAAAATTGTTGTATTTCCAATATTTGATGCACCATACAATGTTTACAGAAATTGGCCACAATCTGTACTTGAAAAGATTATCTCCGAATATTCAACCGAAGAATACAATAATTATGAAAAAGTTGTTTGTGGTATGGAACAATTCAGGGGAAGATGTACCTTTCCTGGTTGGGAATATTCATCCAACTTCATGCACAACATACAACATATAATGACGGCTGAAACATATATTGGTGGTGATACTGGTACTTCACATTTCGCATGGTCACTTGACAGAGCACCTAAGAATCTGTTATACTACAATTCAAGCAGAGGACTGCTACATTGTTTACCATTTCATTTGTTGGATGGTAAAGGTAAAATAGTTAGATATTGGTTAGATTGCGAAGGCACAACTTGGGAATAAAATGAATAAATTAGTTATTTTTGACCTTGATGGTGTAATGATAGATTCCCGTGAGATGCATTATGAAACACTTAATGCGGCTCTACTTAAAGTTACAGACACATCAAAATATATAATTACCCGTGAAGAACATCTATCAAAATATGATGGCTTGAACACCACAAGAAAACTACAGATGTTGACGGCAGACAAAGGTCTACCAGTTGAATACTATAATGAAATTTGGAGAGAGAAACAAGAAGAAACATTTAAGTTAATTCCTAGTTGTCCAAGAAATAGTTCAGTTCCATGGTTGATGAATCAATTGAAGAAAAGAGGATGGAAGGTTGCTGTTGCATCTAATAGCATCCGTGAAACAGTTAAGATTGCTCTTAATTCAATGAATATAATTCAATATGTGGATTACTTTGTAAGCAATGAAGATGTTTTTAATCCAAAACCATTTCCTGAAATGTATTGGCAGTGTATGACAAAGATGAAATCTTTGCCTAAGAACACTATCATTATTGAAGATTCACACATAGGTCGTGAGGGTGCCATCAATTCTGGTGCTCACCTTTATCCAGTAAAAGATGCATATGATTTAGAAGGGACTAAGTTTTTAGATATGATTGATAAGTTTAACATTAACGATACAACGATTCCGTGGCGTGATGAGAAATTGAATGTTCTTATTCCTATGGCAGGTGCAGGTTCCAGATTTGCTCAGGCAGGTTACACATTCCCAAAACCATTGATTGAAGTTAATGGTAAACCCATGATTCAAGTGGTTGTTGAGAATTTGAACATTGAAGCAAACTACATTTTCTTGGTTCAAAAAGAACACTATGAAAAATACAATTTAAAATACTTGCTTAACTTGATTGCACCTAATTGTACAATCGTTCAGGTTGATGGTATAACAGAAGGTGCAGCTTGTACTACATTATTGGCTAAAGAATTTATTAATAATGATGCACCATTGATTATGGCAAACTCAGACCAATATGTTGAATGGAATTCAAATGAATGTCTATATGCTTTTAAGGCAGATTCAATTGATGGTGGCATGCTTACATTCCAAGCCACACATCCTAAGTGGTCATATGCCAAATTGGATGACAATGGTTTTGTTTCGGAGGTCGCAGAAAAGAAAGTCATCTCCAACCAAGCAACGGTGGGAGTTTACTACTGGAACAAAGGTTCTGATTATGTTAAGTATGCCGAACAGATGATTGACAAGAACATCCGTACAAACAATGAATTCTATGTTGCACCTGTATTCAATGAAGCGATTGAAGATGGTAAAAAGATTCGTGTCAAACAAGTTACGGGTATGTGGGGAATTGGAACCCCAGAAGATTTGAATTACTTTTTGGCGCACAAAAAATGAAAGTAGCAATAGTATTAACTGGCCATATGCGCCATTGGAAAGAAGTTCTACCTAATTTCAAACAACGATTTATTGACAAATATAATCCGGATATCTTTATCAATACATGGAGTGAAGAAGGATGGTATGGTCTAACTGCTGGTAATGATGAAGAAGGTTTTATTGAAGGCACACCAGGAATAGAACATGGTATTATTGCAGAGGCGTATGGTGCCAAAGCTGTGGCAATTCAAAACTTTGATGACTACAGAGAGAATTTCTTAGAACAGATAAAGAGATATCCAAACTACAATCATAGGTCCTTGAATATACTTTCAATGTTCTTTAAGATGGGTCAGGGCATTTTGATGCTTGAGGACTATATTATGAAAACAGGAACACAGTATGATTTGGTGATACGAACCAGACCAGATATGTTGGTGCACCAAGAACTTCCTGATTTTGATCCAAAACATTTCTATACCGTTTTTCATCCAAATCATACTGGCCAAGGCACTGGCGATATGTTACAAGTTGGTAATGCATTTAGTGTTATCAATTTCTGTAAAGCTATTTGTTACCTACCAATGATATATGATAAAACAAATCTATTGTGTCCACATACTGCATCTACAACCTTTATTGAAATGTTGAATTTGCCGTGGCAACAAATACATCTGAATAAGGAATTCTATAGATGATAGTGATAGCTCACCGTGCTCTACTTGATGGTCCTGATAAGATATTGGAAAACAATCCAAAACAAATACGATATTGTTTATCAGAAGGTATTCCATGTGAAATTGATGTTTGGTGGCACCATGACAGTTGGTGGTTGGGACACGATAAACCTCAATATGAAACAACTATTGAATTTCTGTCACAAGATGGCCTATGGATTCACTGTAAGAACCTGGATGCATTGAATCTACTAAGGGAAGAAGGTGTACATTGTTTCTGGCACCAGAAAGATGATGTTACTTTAACCAGTTGGGGATACATCTGGACCTATCCTAAGATAAAGCAATTGTTTCCTAAAAGCATCGCTGTTTTACCGGAAATAGGTGAAGGTCAGTGGGATTATGTAAAAACATTGGACATCACTGGAGTTTGCACGGATTTTGTCAATAAATGGAATTCCTAATCGTATAAATAAGCCCATTGGCAACCAAAGTGTGTTGCATTTCTAGAGGTACAATCAATGTTAACATTTCAGTCTTTCTTAAAAGAAGAATCCGAAGGTTCGGAACTTAAGCATATTCACCATGCCGAAGACCGTCCTTTGATGCACGGCCATGCCGGTTTTGAACACGCTCATGAAGCACTAATGAAAGCTCATGCACACATGAAAGCTGGTGCAAGTCATAGTGACTTGACAATGAAGTATGATGGCTCTCCATCCCTTGTCTTTGGTCACCATCCAAAAAATGGTAAGTTTTTTGTTGCAACTAAGTCGGCTTTCAACAAAGATCCAAAAATCAATCACACAGAAAAAGACATTGACAGAAATCATGGCCATGCACCTGGTCTTGCAAAAACACTTAAACACGCACTCAAACATCTACCAAAAGTAACACCAAAACATGGTGTTTACCAAGGCGACTTGATGCACCATGCAGAAACCAAAAGTTTACATGAAGAAGTTATTCTAGAGGCCAAAGGTACTAAAGTATCTTTTACACCAAACACAATCACTTATACACCTAAAAGTAAAGAAGATACTGAAAAGGTCAAGAAATCTAAAGTAGGTATTGTAGTTCATCAGAAATATAGTGATGACATGAAAAGTGCTTCGCCTCATGTTGACCACCACAATTTCAAAGAACATCCAGATGTACACATCCACGGTGCAGAACATGACACCAGCAAAGTTAAACATTCTGATGCAAACGAAAAGAAATTCCAGTCTCATATGGCTGCTGCAAAAGAAATCCATAATACACATGGCCACAAAATGTATGATGCAGTACACCACAAACATGGTGGTGAAACTGGTCACTTATCTACATACATCAATAAAACAGTTAGACATGATGAAGTTCCATCTGTTAAAGGTTTCAAAGAACATCTACATGATGCACATGAAAAACAGGCTGCTAAAGTTAAAACTGAAAAATCTAAGGCAGAAAAAACAGGTGAAGGCAAGTCACAGGTTGCTCATGTAGAGAAGCATAAGTCACATTACGGTCATTTGTTTGCGATGCACCACCACCTACACCAAGCCAAGAATGCGTTGGTAAATTCTTTGGAAACACATGAAGGTCGTTACCACCACCACATTGAAGGCAAGAAGTCTAAGCCAGAAGGTTTCGTTGTACATCACAATAATGAACCAACTAAATTGGTCAACCGTGCAGAATTCGCCAAACAAAATCTGTTAAAAGTCCGTAAATGAAGTCATTTTTAGATATATTACAAGAAGAAAAGACAGGTGAAAAACACCATGTCTTTACTTTTGGTAGAATGAATCCGCCTACCTCTGGCCACTTGAAGTTAATTGATAAAGTTAAAGAAGTAGCTAAGAAGCAAAATGCGACACATACTGTTGTAACTTCTCATTCCCAAGATGCAAAAAAGAATCCTTTGTCGGCCGCACAGAAGGTTAAACATCTAAAGAGATATTCTCCAGATACTAATTTTCATGCATCATCAAAAGAACATCCTACATTCTTACATCATGCAGCTGAACTACACAAAAAAGGTGTAACTCATCTGCACATGGTGGTTGGTTCTGACCGCACACATGAAATGAAAGCTAAATTGAACCAATATAATGGTTCACATGAAGGTGCTTTATACCATTTCAAAAAGATTCATGTACATTCTGCTGGCCACCGTGATCCAGATGCAGAGGGAACAGAAGGTATGTCTGGTACCAAGATGCGTGAACACGCTAAAAATAAAGATGTTGCCAAGTTTAAACAAGGCGTTCCACACCATGTTTCTGATACTCATGCAAAAGAATTGATGCATGACACAAGAAAAGGTATGGGATTACACGAATCTTACAACCGTGGTATATTCAAAGCCATTTTTGTAACAGGTGGACCAGGTTCTGGTAAAGATGTTATCATCCGTGAAGCAATTGCTGAATCAAAAGCAGTAGAGTTGAATTCTGTACAAGGGTTTGACTACCTAATGGATAAACAGAAGTTGGCCGAAAAATCTAATGACTTCCGTAGAGAAGCAATCAGAAATCGTGGTCCATTAATCATTAATGGACCTGCTGATGACCATTCTCGCATCATTACAATCAAGGAAGAATTAGAAGAACTTGGTTATGAAACAATCATGATATTTGTTAATACCACAGATAGAGCCAGTCAGGAAAGAAATCAAAGACTGACAAAAATGATTGCCGAATCAATCAGACGGGAAAAATGGGAACTTGCTCAATCCTGTCAGGAATCTTACAAACAAAATTTTGACAATTTCATATACTTCGACAATAGTTCCGAAATTGAATCAATTGAAGAAGATATTACTGAGACCTATAAAAAAATAAATACATTTATAGAAAGTAAAAACTATGGCGAAATTTCTAATTCTTGGTTGGAAAATCATGATAGATTGAATGCCAATAAACCATTTAATTATTTTAAGGAAAATTATCATGCTAAAGAAAATACTAGACTGGTTGAATCCAGCACCAAAGGCAGCACCCCAAAACTCCGTAGTGGAGGAGGTCCAAAAGCCGATGGTCCAGGAGACATTACCCCAGACAACAGAGCAGGTGACTCCAACTCCGGTGACATCAAGTGGGACGGAAACAAAAAACGAGGTAGTTACACCTTCAAAACCTACAGCGAAGAAAACAGCGGACCCAAAATCAAAATCTTCCCTGAGCCAAAAGAAAGTAATTTCTCCAAAGACAAAGAAGTAATAAAGAAGAAAAAGAATACCGATGTTCCTACAGTAAGTCAAAGACTAAGGAATGTAACGACCATCGGTCCAGAATTTGATACACGCCAACAGGGAACAGTATACCCTATGTCTGGTCTAGGCGATGTAACATATAGAGAACAAGTAGACTTTAAGAATTTTAGAAAAAAAGTTATAGAAGCAATTGACGATCCTGGTGCTTGTGATATGGGTGTTGCTGGAACTTTGGGTGGTGCATCCAATAAAGAACCTATGCAATCATATAAAGACCAAGATAAAAATATAACAACTGTACCTAAGAAGAAAAAGAAATGAAAACTTTCAAAGAATTTTTATACGAAGTAGATGCATTAACTATGAAACAAGACGCTCAAGAAATAAAGCGTCAGAAAAAACATTTGGCTGACAAAGTTAAAGAATATCAAGACCAAGCTGATAGAGAAAAGATGTATGGTCATGGTGGTTCAGCTGAAGCTAAAGGTGAAACATTTAAATTGGCCGCCAATAATATTAAAGAATCTTCACCAGCATGGCAACGTTCCGCTGGAAAAGATCCTAAAGGTGGCTTAAATAGAAAAGGTATTGCTTCGTATCGCAGAGAAAATCCAGGTTCTAAACTGTCAATGGCTGTTACAACAAAGCCATCTAAGTTGAAAGCTGGAAGTAAAGCTGCAAATAGAAGAAAGTCATTTTGTGCCAGAATGTCTGGGATGAAAAAGAGATTAACGTCTGCTAAGACAGCTAATGATCCTGATTCAAGAATCAATAAGTCTTTGCGTAAATGGAATTGCTAAACGGAGAACAACAATGATAAATTTCAATAAAAAAGATCCAGTTGCTGATATAATCAGAGGCATTATGGAAAAAGAATTAAAAGGTAATCAAACAAAATTGGACAAGAACCATAATGGTAAACTTGATGGCCAAGACTTTAAGATTCTAAGAGGTCAAAAAAAGGCAACTGAAGAAGTTGAATCAATTGATGAAATCTCAACAAAAACTTTAGCGGGTGCCGCCAAAGCCGCATCTGATCCTGATTCTGATTATTATTATGGAAAATCACATGATGCTCAGAAATTTGTTGACCATGCTAAAAAAACTAAAGATGCAAAATCTGCCGCTGCCGTGCAAGGTGCCGCTGATAAAAGCCATTATCCAAGAGATAATCACACAAGCGGATATGATAAACTTACATACAGAACACCACCAAGAGTAACTGCCGCAGGAAAAGCTAACAAACAAGATGTAAAAACATTAAAAGGCAAAATTCAAGGTCGAAATGAAGATGTTGAACCAGTTGAAGAAAATGCTTTTGACTATAAGAGTCCTCGTCAACCAGAACCAAATGGTGGTTCAGGTGTAAAAAAAGGTTCACGTTACGGTGGTTCTAAACAAAAAGAAAAACCAGAACAAGAAGAACCAAAAGAAAAAATGACTTTGAAGAAAATGAAAGAAAGATATGAAGAACCAATCATTGATGAATTGATTAATGAAGTTCTTTCTAAAGATGCAGATGCTGGTGATTATATTCATGATTTTGTTCATTCAGATAATCCAAAATTCGAAGGTAAGTCTAATGCAGAACGCAAGAAAATGGCTCTTGGTGCTTACTATGCAAAACAGGATGAAGAAGCAGTACAAGAAGGTTATCCGGTGAGTCCGGGATGGCCAGCCTTTAAGAAGAAAAAAGCCAAAGAACCAGTTGATGCAAAGGATTCTAAGGTACAAGAAGGTTTGAAGTCTGTTGTTAAGAAAACATTCAAGGCCTTGACTGGTGGTTCTGATGAGGACCAACGCAAAGACCTACAACGCAAGATGGGTGTACCAGAAACTGGTAAGAAACCAACTAAAGAAGAAGTTGAACAGCTAGGAGAAGGTGGAATTGGTGATTTACCCAATAGAGGAATGCTCGGCACAGATACAGAGGGACCACATGGAGTTTATCATAGTAGTGGTACCAAACTTAAAATAGTAAGCAAACACAAAACACTGGATAGTGCATTAAAACACGTAGATAAATTAAGAAAAAAATCAGGTAAAGCTGACCATTTTTATGGACATTTATCATTACATGGACCAGACCAAGGAAAAATTCCAAGCCAGTTTCACGAAGAAGTTGTAATGGAAGGTCGTCCACCAACATCACAAATGGATACTCCTTTTGTTACTGACGGAGAAAATAAACCTCTGAATAATGCTAAAGAACTTGCTGCAAAGACTATGAAAAGAATGAAAAATGAAATGCTTGGAAAAACAGGAACATCTGAATAAGGCACAAAATGAGCAGAGCACAATTAATTAAATCATTAATTAAAGGTACTGGTATTTCAGAGGATGCAGTCTTGGACAAATATCTTATGTCTAGAGGAATTAATCCAAAATTTGCCACGAAAGACCAGAAAGTTTCTCATTCTAAAACAGGAGCCTTCATCACCTGGAAGAATTCTAGAATGATAGAAGATACATTAGAAGAAAGAGTTGACAAGAAGGATACTGTCACATTGGACATTCCATTGCTTATTCGTGTTTTAGAATTATCCAGAGAAGATATCAAAACTGATATGGACTTGCACCGTGTTGTAGAGAAGTTAATTAACATTCGCAATAAAGGTATGTTGACAATGAAAGACTATAATTACATTGCTAAAATTCATGAAGAAATTTTTAGTGAAAATCACATTGCTGTTGCCATGGGTAAAGAAATGGATGACGAGGGCAGTATGATTATGAATCAGTTGGATCAGATGGACCGTTCTATCAATATGATGCGTGGTGTGGTGAAAGATCCAAACATGCAGATTCCTGCTTGGGTTCAATCTAAAGTAACTTTAGCCGCTGATTATATTGAAACAGTTGCTAGTTATATGTCCAGCAAGACCGAAGAAGTTGAACAGGTTGATGAAGAAGTCAAAGACGAATATGCCCGTAAGGTTAACAAGTATTTGAAAAAGAAACACAACAAAGAAAAAGTTGAATTGGATGAATTGACAAAGAGTACTCTTGGAAAATATGTAAATAAAGCAAGAAGTGACCGTATGGATGCGTTACATAGTAGTTATAGAAATGCAGACGATAATTACGAAGCTGATGAAAAAGACAATAAACGAGTGGAAAAAAGAGACCGAGGAATCAATTTAGCTAGAGCAAAAATTAACAAGTTTGGAAAATCTGGTAATACCTTTGCAAAAGTAAAAGCAACTGAAGAAGTTGAAGAACTTGATGAAGTATCAACAGACGGATACCACAAAGCTGCTGTTAAGAGTAGAATGGATGCTGCAGTTAAAGTAATGTCTAGTATGGGTTCAGATAAACAAGCAACTACAAAACTTAATGCTCGTAATGCTGGCCTGAAAAGACTTGGTGATAGAACATCAGCAGAAATGAAAAAGGCAAACTCTGGTCCTCAAAAACCAATCCCATCAACTCATGATGGAAATGACCGTGGATATGGTAAAGGTCGTTACATGGGTGATTCAGTAGAACATGATGAAGAAGTTGTTGCAGAAGCACAATCTGCTGCGGTTCGTTGGCAAAAGGCTTTAGAAGCTGCTAAAAAGAAGCGTGAAGAAGAAACAGCAAGAAATGCAGAGAATGTGAAGCGTGCTCTTACTCCTGTCAAAGAAGATAAGTTTCAAGATTCAATGGCTGCAACACAAACTGTAGGCATGGAAGTGGATAATCCATCAGATGCTGATAGAAAAAGTCAGAGGTCTAAATCTGCTCGTATAATCAAATCCATATACAAAAGAAAAAATATGAAAGAAGATTTGTACGACCATGAGAAGGACGACAAACCAGCTGCAACTTATGGTAAGAAACCAAAGATGAGTGTAACAAAACCAACTGATAATGTCGGCGAGAATAAACCAGACGCTGCCGCTATCTTGACAGGTGGAAAAACATTAACAGGTCAAACAAGAGATACTATTGAGATTGACCCAATGATGAAGAAGCGTCCAGGATCTGATCCTACTGGTAAAAACAAATAAGATAAATACAACATAACCCTCGGTTAAAAGGAGAATAAAATGTCATCTTGGGGAAATAACGATAATGCAGCTAACGCACCATACTGGGCAGTTAACTCAACGATTGTCAACGCAGCAGGTGTAAAAGGTGCTGCAGCTGCACCTACAGCCGCAAATGTGGCATTACTGTATGCAAATACAACAGCAAACGTCTATACCAGCCGTACAACTATTGGTTTGTTTGCAATTGATGCAGCTGAACAAGCCAACAATCAACAAAATGATGCTATCTCACACACAGGCTGGGTTTTGAAAACCACTGGCCAAGGTGGACGTGCTGGGCGTACACAATATGAAACATTGGTTGTACTATCAACTGTTACCGGTGACGGCGACAATATTACAATTGCTAACACAGCCAATCCTTAATTGAGATGGACACTTAACGGTGTCCTCATTTAACTATGTTTGATGATTTGAATGAAGATAATTTTTTAATGTATGCGGCTAAGTGTTATACATCACCGCATTGTATTATGTCAGAATTTGAGGGAGATATTAAAAGAACAAAATACCTGAAAAGGTTATTTCGTAGATATAAAATCACTAAAACAATCAAAGAAAGACTTATCTTAAATCATATCATCTTATTGAACAATGTTTTTGGTACTGAAGCAACTGCAAGAATATTGTTCTATAAGACCGATGAACGTGATTATGATATACTGAAAACCTTTTTATCTTATTTGAACCTTGCGCCAGATATGGTGTATGGCATACAAGGTAAAAATATATTAGTAACGGATATTCAAATAGATAAAAATGTCGCAGAGATATTAACAAAGATATGAAAACATTCAAACAATACTTAGATGAAAAAGGAAGATGCTGGCCAGGTCATAAACCTGTACCAGGAAAGAAACCTTTTTCTCCGGGTAGTTGTAAAAAAGAAGAAGTTGAAACTGTTGAAGAAGATTTGCGTAAATGGTTTAAACAAAAATGGGTTCGTATGGACACCAAAGGAAATATTAAAGGTGATTGTGCTCGTGATCCAGGTGAAGGCAAACCAAAATGCCTTCCACAAGCAAAAGCACATTCACTAGGTAAAGAGGGAAGAGCTTCAGCGGCACGAAGAAAACGTAGAGAAGATCCAAATCCAGAACGCCGTGGTGCACCAATTAATGTTAGGACAAAGTAATGAAATCATTCAGAGAATTTAGAGAAGAACACTTAGAAGAAAAAAATGTTCCGACAAGTCCTGAAAAATGGGCTAGAGCAAAATCAGCTGCAAAATCTAAATTTGCTGTATATCCATCTGCATACGCTAATGGTTGGGCTTCAAAGAAATATAAAGCAATGGGTGGAGGTTGGAGAGCAACATCAGAAGAAACTGTACAAGAAGATGGTATGGGTGGTGGTGTTGCACCAACAAATGCAGTCGGTGGTGGAAACATCGCTGGTACCGGTGGTGCTGGTGGAGAACCTGGCGTCAATCCAAAAAAGAAAAAAGGTCCTGTACTAATACAGATGGCCAAACGTAATACACCAAAGATGTAATCATGTGGATGTTGCAATGGTTGCCTAATTGGATTTTCTACGCCGTGTTAATAACCGGCGTTTTTGGTTTGGCCGCTTCATATCTAATTAGATTCCTTAGCTTCATTCCCTTTCTGTACATCTATAAAACACCAATACAACTTGGTTCTATTGCAGCAATAGTCATTGGTACTTTCATGTCTGGTGCAATATATGATAATGATGCATGGGAAGCAAGAGTTAAAGAGATGGAAGCCAAAGTTGCTATTGCTGAAACACAATCAAAAGAAGAAAATGTAAAGATTGTGGAGAAAGTTGTTACAAAGACACAAGTGATTAAGACTCGTGGCCAAGACATTGTTAAATACATTGATAGAGAAGTGGTCAAATATGATACCAAATTTACTTCTGGCGGAGAATGTGAAATACCGAAAGAGTTCATAAAATCAATCAATGATGCAGCAGAGGCAC
>Ga0209353_10000447_pt1 | contig 25074 bp, 23 predicted proteins | sample LauGreSpBDMM15SD_2_FD_187561 | JGI IMG/M metagenome (GOLD analysis project Ga0209353, IMG submission 187561) | Freshwater lake microbial communities from Lake Michigan, USA - Sp13.BD.MM15.SD (SPAdes) (version 2) | ecosystem: Environmental > Aquatic > Freshwater > Lake | place: Lake Michigan...
AATATGCAATGTATGAAATTGAAGGATATTTACAAAATGATATATGGAAAATAAATAGTAGATATATAGGTGATAGGACTGGTATAGTATTTGATATAAGTACATTGGCGGGCGATGGTTATTTGAGATATACTAATCCAAATGTATATGATGCTAAAATTAGATATTTGAAGGATACTCCATTAATATTTGAGCCTTTGCAAGTGTCAAAAGGTGGTACGGGGAATACTCAATTGACACCTTACGCTGTATTGCGTGGAAATGGTACTAATCCTATAGTAGGAACTGAAGATTTTATTTATAAAGATAATCAGCTCATTTTAGAAAAAGAATCTAGTATAGTATTAAAAAATACAACAGGTGCTACAAACTTAACAACAGGTGGTACATTTACAACATATGGAGGTGTATCTGTAGGTAAGAATTTGTTAATTGGTAGTGGTATAACAATTTATAATACACACGCTGCTATAAATTTATCTACAGGTGGTACTATAACAACATATGGTGGTGTTAGTGTAGGTAAAAATTTATTAGTTGGAGAAAGTTTAATTGTAAAAGATATTGATGTTACTCCTAGTCCTGGTGATATATGGGCTGAAAGATCATTTAATGCATCGAATAATAAAACTTTTCCAGATAGTATTGACAATTTTGAATTTACTAACGCGAATATAAAATCATTTTCTGGTATCGCTTGTATAACTGTAGTTGCTGATGCTGTAGAATATGATACTTTATATGAGATAAAAGGTATAAGAAAGTCATCTGGTTGGATTATGAATTCTACGTATATTGGTGATAATACTAATATAAAATTTACAATAACACCATATGGTCAGATGCAGTATACTAGTCCAAATATAACAGATTGGATATCTACAACAATTAAATTTAGGGCAATGACTACAACTTATTAATTGCATTTTATATAAAAAAAAAGTTTGTTATAAAAAAAGGTTTTTTATAAAAAAAAGTTTGTTATGTTAATTTTTGGGAAATAAAAAAGTCATTACCGTTTATTTTCTGATTATATTTCCTTTTGTAATAATAAGTAAGTAATCTATGTCGGATTATTATAGTATTTTGGGTGTTTCAAAGGGTGCATCTGATGATGAAATAAAAACGTCATATAGAAGATTAGCTAGACAAAATCATCCTGATAAGGGTGGTGATAAGGATTTTTTTCAAAAAATTCAAGAAGCATATGAAACATTATCTGATAAAACAAAACGTCAACAATATGATAATCCGATAAATACGAATACAAACATTGATAATATGTTTCCTTTTGGTTTTGAACATCCATTTTTTAAACATCATAGAAGACAAGATCAAATTGTAAAAAAATCTGATCATACATATTCATGTAGAATAACATTACAAGAAGTTTATACTGGAACTATTAAAAAATTAAGGGTTAATAGAAAACGTGTTTGTAAGAGTTGTATGTCAAATTGTAAAACATGTGGTGGAAACGGTGTTTCTACGCAACATATACAAATGGGGCCTTTTACACAGGTTGTTCAGCAAACTTGTAATAAATGTAATGGTAGTGGTAAGTCGAATGATAATACAATTAGTTGTAGTAGTTGTGATTCATTGGGGACTATTAACGAAGAAATTATATTTGAGATTAATATAAAAAAAGGTGTGATAGAAGGTGAAAGTTTTGTATTTAAAGAATGGGGAGAACAAGCTGTTAAAGACAATGAAATTTCGGGGAATTTTGTAGTGAATATAATCGTTGAAAATGATAAAAATTTTCACAGAGATAATATGGATTTATTGTATACTATAGATTTAACATTTAGGGAATCAGTAGTTGGTAAAGTTGTAACAATTCCTCATTTTTGTGGCGATATTGTATTAGATACACGTGGGTTTGGTTTGATAAATCCAAATAAAGAGTATATTATTTATAATAAAGGTTTATTAGATGAAAATGAAAAGTCTGGTAACTTGAGATTAAAATATCAGATAACATATCCTGAGAAAACATTTGATGATTTTGATATAGATACTTTGACGGATGTTTTTAATAAAGTTGGAATGAAATAATTGACTGTAATCTAACAACTTGTTTAAGAAATCTGTCCATAACGTGATATTTTAACAGGTTTGTTTTTGTAAATTTGTGCAATGTTTTCGAAACAAGTATTTGTATATGTTATGAGTTCTTGTAATTCATTATAGTATTTTGATTCAAAAGGTACCAATGTATTTGCGGTAAGATCAATCAAGGCTTCTTTTCTGTAATCTGCAAGAACACGATAAATAATATCTGTAACACAATGAGTATATGTTGCAAGTATGGTTCCAATTTCTGATTTCTTTTCTGTTGCTTTGAATCTTTTTTGTAAAGTTTGTTTAAATATCTTTTCTGTAATTTGTGATCGTAAGTATCGAATTCTGAGATCAGAGTTGTCATTGAATCTGTTTACATCATATTTTGGTAATTCTATTGCACGAATATGTAATACTTGTCGTGCAATTATATAAATGTCAGTGTCGCATATACGTGTTAATATGTCAACAATGTCATGATCAATTTCCCTTCCACATTGTATTTCCAACAAGTTTCTTTCTTGAGTTCCGTTTTGTAATCTCCATTCAAAATAATGAGGATTATGTATAACACCTGTTTCAATACGACCTGTATTCCAACTAAAAGCAGTATGACATTGAGTGCAAAACATTTGATCGCAACCTTCTATTTTTGAAATAGGAGTAGTGCATTTAGGACAACCCTTTGTATCGCGCATTAACAATTTAGCAGTTTTGACATTTTCTGGTTTACAAGTATGTGCAGTGTTTCTTAGTTCACCTTTGACTTCGTGGCAGTCTGAACAACTCCAATAATTACATAATCCACATTTCCAGTTATTGTTTAAAAATCCTCGACATTCTCCATTTGAACATTTTCTGACAAAATGTTGTTTTTGTATTTCCGGTTGTCTATTATATTCCTCATTAAGAGTCATTAAATGAGCATTGAGACTATATATTTCATTTTGTATTTGAGTAATTTGTTTTCGGATGTTTTCTTTTCTTATTTGTTCTTCGACTAATGGTTGAGTAGCAGGAAGTAAAGCGATTTCTCTTTCATATAATACTTGTTCATAATGTTTTTTATATCGATTATCGACAAAGGTTTTTGTAAACATACTTCTCATCATTTTATAATCCCAATTGTATTTGCAATTCATACAATTGGCATCTTCATTGGATCCTGTCAAGTATGTTTCACAACAAGTGCGACAACTTTGGAACTCGCATTTGGGACAAGTAATACATAATCGATTTGAGCGATTGAAATTTTCAACACAGATGTTACAAGACATAATAATTTTACAAACTTTTAAAAAAAATTCAATTTTTTGTATTGATTGTATATCACCATTGATTTAACAAAAACATCATAGTATCTTCATCAACATTTTGAATTTTTGATAGTCGTTTTACTTTGCCATTTTGTTTTACTTTGTCAGTTACATCTTCTTTTTTATTTTGTAATTTTGCTTGTTTCATTATTAATTGAAGAATCATGAATTTACTCATTTTGAATTTAACTTTAATGTTTTTAAATTCAAATCATTTTTTTACTAAATATTCTATAGATATGGAAGAATTCGAATGGAAAAGAAATATTTTCTAGTAATTTCATTTTGTAAATTTTATAGGGAATAATTAACGTAAATAAAGTCAATAAATAAAACCCGTAAGTAAAGTCCGTAAGTAAAGTCCGTAAAGTCCGTAAATAAATCCCCTAAATAAAGCCCCTAAATAAAGTCCGTAAATAAAAAATTGAAAAATATAAATTTATATAAAAATATATCATATGGATAACAAAAACAATATATTAATAACAAGACAAGAAGTTGAAAATATTCTAAATTATTTCGAAAATATAGGAGATAATGGAACTAGATTGGTTATAAATAATTTAGAACACTATCAGCAAGCATTTGTTCATGAAAGTTATTATCAAGCTGTTCAATATTATTTTACAAAAGGTGAAGCAGTGAAGGAAGATAACACTTTATTTTCATATGTGCCAAAAGAATCTAGTGAAAGATTAGAGTATTTAGGTGATCATATTTTAAAGGCTGTTATGGGTCGCTATTTGTTCGAGCGTTTTGAGAATGAACGAGAAGGATTCTTGACAAAGCTTAAGATCAAAATTGAAAAGTGTTCAATGTTACACAAAATTGGAGTAACTCTAGGATTTAAAAAGTTTTTGTTGTTATCCCTCCAGGTCGAGAATCAAACTATCCTAGATCTTGATAGAGGACGTAATACTCCAAGTTACTTTGAAGATGCATATGAGGCATTTATTGGTTCAATTTTGTTAGATTTTGGAGAAAAAGGATATCTTTATGCAGATCGTTTTGTAAGATCTGTTATAGAGAATGTTATTGATTTTGCAGAATTAATTTCTAAAAACGATAATTTCAAGGACTCTCTTCAAAGATACTTTCAATCTTTGAAGTTCAAGACTCCTGTATATACTTCCTTGAATGAAGAAGGTCCTCTTTATAGAAAAGTTTTTACAAGAATGTTGGTATTTGCTGCAGAACAATACTTTGCAATGGATAAAAATGTTCAAAATATTATAAAACAATATACTACAAGAATTATAGAGGAATATCGTATAAAAAATCCTTTAGTTTATGCAAAATTGTTTGATATTTATCAACGTGGAAATTATATTTTAGGTATTGGATTTGGTAGAAAAGTCACAAATGCTGAACAAGAATGTGCTAAACAATGTTTACTTAACTTGCAACTTGATTTGAATTTTTAATAATGCTCTTTTATTCAGTTGCTGCTGCTATACAAGTCTTGGATGTAACGTGGATTATACCGAATTATCATATTGTTATTACAAAAATTACAAAAATTACAAAAATTACAAAAATTACAAAAATTACAAAAATATAAAAAATTACAAAAATATAGAGAAATAGATTTATAGAAAAATAGAATTATAGAGAATTATAGAGCTGTCAAGAGGACACGTGAGATTATGACTCGAAAAAGCGGGTTTTGTTTGGTATCTGAAAAAAGCATCAAAATATTGTAAATAAATACAAATTATAGAAAAAGTTTAATTGAAATTATTTTCTTTATATAATATATAAACTATTATATAAAATGCCTAATATTAAAATGATTATGACAGCAGTAGCTATTGTAGTTGCTGCAATTTTTGGTATCGCTACTTCCTCGATCGCCACTGAATGTTTTAACAAAAATGAAAGCTACAAAGCTGAGAAAAAAGACAACTTTAATTTTGTAGTTGTAAATCTTGTATGTAATATAGTGATGTTATTACTTGGGTTCGGTTGTATTTATATGGGTGCAACTTCGCCAGTTTAAAGGTACATTAAGATAAATTCCAAATCTTATCCAATTCTTCTGTGAGAATATTGTTGATATTAAATGATAATTTTGCAGGTTCATCCTTGTAATCGTTTACTAAACGTTCAAGAATTTTGTACTGTAACGATGTTTCTATATTTGATCGAAATGTTTTATGTCTATCACTCATTGTAAAGATATTTAATAAACGTTTAAAAACTCGCAAGTCTATCTTGTTTATATTTTGTTGGATAATTTCGTCATTTGTGTATTTTGATTTGTTAATTAAAAAATCGTCTGTATCTATTTCGAATAATTTGTATTCATAAATATTATTAACTAAAATGTCTAATGATATTTTCGCCTGATCTGTATTTATATTTTTACATAAATCTAATTTTTCTCGTTTAGTTGTATTTTTCCCACGTTTGTTTTTATTAAAGTACTCATTTAAATGATCCATACATGTAAGTAATAAATCAACTAATATAAAGCAAGATTGAGGATCAAATAGTGTATGAATATGTATATTGGATTTTCCTGTATATAATGGGTTCAAAATTCGTGAATGTATATTTGAATATACTATTTTTTTGACTTCATCATAAGAATTTAAAAAATTATACGATATATCTTTATATGGTACAAATTGATATAACTTGTCATTCCATTCCTTTGATTGACTGTCTTCATCTATGTCCATTTTATCACTAATATACGATTCGTATATTATTTGGTTATTTTTTTTCAAATAATAACTTGGAACTACTGTCGAATGAGTTATATAATCATTATACAAGTTCCAATTTTGATTTTCATATATTTCTGTATGTATAACATTTGAAACTGAAATGCTTTCCATAATTTCAGAGTAATTTTCCAATAATTTAATATTGTCAGTTTTTGATAAAGTTACATCAAAAGGTACATATATATAATTTTGATATATAGAGTTTGATATAACTATTGGTTCAGAACTACCAAGTGTATGTATGTCAGACACATTAAATTCACATTTATTATTAACTAAAAATTCTAATTTTTCAGATAAATCTTTATCTGTATGTTTTACTTGTATAGAATCAAGAAAAGTTTGAAACTCATTACCTAGGGTTTTACCTATAGACCATTGTTCTAGTAAATACAATAATTGACGTATATCAAATTCTGATTTATCTATAATACTTCTAATTTGGTCTTTTGTTAAACCTAAATTTTCATTTTTACAGATTTCATTACTTAGTTTAGTTAATTCTAGTAAACTAGGACGTTTAAATTCTAAAAATGTACAGTTTTGATAATTTACGAAAATATCTTTGTATTTGGATGAATTGCAAGCTAAAACTATAGGAATGTTTATGTTTTGTTTATTATACAACGTTTCTATAAAATTTTCTATTCCTCTATCACATAATTCTAAATTATCTATGAATAAAACATTAGACTTCTCTCGTCTATTTTTATGATTCCATTTTTCAATATTTGCCAAAGTAAGCTCTCTAAACCCAACTATTCCGTTAATTATTTCTGTAATTTTATCAGTTGATCGTATATTATCAGAATCAACATCAATTAAATTATAACCTTTAAACAAGCATTCTATAGTTACTGTTTTTGAACATCCAATTGGACCATATAAAAATAAAATTTGTTTTACAGATTTAGAGTCATCTGCGTAATCTTCTACCATCTTTATCCATTTACGTATATGATTCACAATATCCTTATGAAACAAAGACTTTTGTGTGGTTGGTTTATACTTTTGTATAATCATATTAAATCTAATAAAGGTGTGTTTTAAATTAATTTTTTTATTATATCTATAAATAAATTAATATGGAGACTAATATAGATAAAGACCAGAAAACAATAAAAATACCACCTAAAAAATTAACGTGTATTATTTGTAATGTAAAATTATCAGTAAAAGATGATAAACACAATTGTTCATATAGAACGAATAATACAATTTGTATAAATTATAATAGTAAATGAGTCGATGGTGTTATCGTTTAATATATAATATTTATTTTTATAGTTAATATATAAAAATAATGTCTGAAGGTATTAATCAAAAGTTTCAACAATATTTGGAAATACAACGATCTTTAGCAGAATTTCGCAAAAAACAAAAAGACTGTAAAAAAACATTAGATGCTTTAGAAAAGGATATAAAGGAATACATGACTCAAAATGATATGGATAGTATTTCTTTAAAAGAAGGAGAAATCGTGTTATATCCAAGAAAGATTTCGCAAATGTTTAAAAAAGAAGTTATAATGGAAAAATTAGCTGAAGAATTAAAGGATGATAAAAAGGCAGAAGAATTAACACAATCTATTTTACAAAATAAACGTTTTCTTATTGAAGATAAATTAAAGGCTGTCATTAAGAAAAAATAATGAAAATATTAATTATTAGTCTACTTCCGTATCTGTATCATCATCTGATAAAAAATTTATTAACACTGAATTAGAAGTTATTATTAAATTAGGTGTATTAAATAGGTCGTCACGTGTTACTTGATTATTTGATAGGTCGTCACGTGTTACTCTTGGTGATATAATGACATTGTTATACATACGTAATGAGTTTTCCCTTTGAATTATGTCTGGTATGTATGTTATGTCCGGTATGTCTGGTATGTATGTTATGTCCGGTATGTCTGTTATGTCCGGTATGTCTGTTATGTCTGGTATGTCTGTTATGTCTGTTATGTCTGTTATGTTTGTTATTGTAAATTCGTTTAATAGTTCATCAAATATATTATTATTGTATATTTGTTCATCTCGGTATTCTTCTACTACAGTGTTATTTTCATGATTTCTTGTTTGTGTCCAAGTAACATTATCATTATCTTCTATTAACAAACGTTGATTTGTATTATTAGAGTTATTTACTAATAATCCCGATGTACTATCAAAAGACAAATTGTCTTCTGCATCTAATGTTGAATTAAATCTAGCATAACGTCTTCTAATTGAAGGTAATGTTAATTCTTGTTCTAATAATCTTCTCCAATATGATAATTCTACTTCTACATTATTATCATTATTATTTGTTTCAACTTGAATTTCTATCAAGTTTGTTACGTTTTCTAATATGGGTATAATTTGCGTTGTTATATTATTATCTAAATTATTGTTAGTTATTGTTGTATTATATTGGAGTGGTGGTATACGAAATTCTAATAAATAGCTATCTATATCCATACAAAAATTTATTTGCGTGTATTTTGTACAACTAGATGGTTCGTAACAATTTAAATTTTTATAGACAATACTTTCAGAAAAATCCTTATATCTTGATTTATGTGTTGATAATAACATAAGAGTTTGTTTATATGGCATATATCGTAATAATTCTGGTTGGTCATTTAATCTCTTATATAATTCATCATATACACCAAAACGAATTTCTGGTAATAAGGATTTTATAGAATGATAAACATATGAGCGTTTTCTTAAATGTTCTAAATCGGTAATACCTAATGTATGTTCTGGTACAGTACAATCTCCTTTGTCGTGATTAGAACAAATACTATCATTACATAAATAATGAGGTATAGTAGTTTTTATATACGAATCACTATTAAATCTGAAACATCCGCTATACCCACTGGGATTCCAATGTTCACCTAGACCTTTTGTTTTATACCCTATTCTTCCACATGCATAACATCTTTCTACATTATGATGAGATAATCCATTACAACGTTCTGTTTTATATAAACTTACTTTGCATATAGCGCATATAAAAAATGTATCTATATTTTCGATGATATTCATTATTTGTTCAACTGCTATTTCAATTGTTATTTCTTTGTTCAAATATAAATAAGAATTTTCATTATAGTTTATAATAACTGTTTTACTTTCATTCTCAGTTTCATTCTCAGTTTCACTGTCAATTTCTACGGATGTGGATGTTGAAGACGATGTAATAGATGATAAAATTTCTAATGTATTTTTGTTAAAATAATAGTTTAATACATTAGGATTTTCATTTTCGTGATTTGTTTTACAATCATAACAAATGTGTTGGTAATAAGTCATTGTTTGATTACAATTAAAACAAAAACGTTTTAAACAATCTGCATTTTGTGTACATTCAACTATAAAATCACCGATTGGTGTATTTTTAATGGTTTCGTTTTCTAAAAGAATTTCTGTATTACATAAAACTCTTGTAATCCCTTTATAATAATACACTGGACATTTTATAATAGTAAATCCAGGAAATGAAAAATTATCAGAATGTATTCTATAATTTTCCCATTCTACATCGTCACAAATTTTTTTTATTAAGTTATGATCAAATATATTTTTAAAACCTATTGATGTAACACAATCTTCAAATGGATATGGACAAGATAAATGAGTATTTGATTCATTAATAGGATGTGCTTCATAATTATTGATTAAACGATGTATACAATTTATACATATATAATGAACATTACAACAACTTTTAACTAATAAAGATTTGGGGATTTCGTCATTTTTAAAGAATGATTTTTCTATATCTGATAGTGAAAGGATATTGTCATTTTTAACATTATAGATGAAATACGCATCTGTAAAACAAACGCAACAAGTTTTATCCAAATCATTTTTTAAAACATAATCTTCTGATATTCTTTCTGAAAATTCTATTTTGTTTATTATATCTAATACATTCATTAACATATCGCAATATTATTATTTTATGTTAAATAATAGTATATTGTGTTTGAAAATTGTACAGAATGAGTGAAAAGCGAAATTATATTAACTGATGAAGAATTACTTAAGAGATGTTGTGGTTATGATAATTGTCTTTTAAATACATTCAAATGATATTTTGCATTTAAACCACATTGGTGATGTTATTTGCGAATTATAATTGTTGTAAAATTTAAGCGATAAGTTTTTAGCTTTTAAGATATTATCAAATGTATAAAAATCATCATTAAATTGTGTAGAAATTGTTTTACCAAATGATTTATCCATATCTGTATTTATTTTTTCGAAAAAACAGAAATTTAGATTGCTTGTTTTGTATTTTGGCAACTCCATATTATCTAAATATAACTTGCAATATATTTCATCAAAAATATTTGTGTTAGCAAAGTCTTCTGCTACATACAAATTATTATTTATATAATTTGTTTTATAAAATCCTAACATTTCATATAAATTAATAATGTTTGTATTTTTTGATTTGTAAAAGGCAATTCCAAATGATATGGGTTTGGTTACTTGCTCTTTATTCACATAATCACATAAAAAGCATATTTTATTTTTAAAAGTGTTTAAAAAAACTTTGTAGAAATAATCTTTATTTCTATTTACAGATGCATCATTTGTACAATCTGATATCATATCTATAAGAGTAGATATATCGTAATATCCTATTGGTATAAATACATCTGTTTTTACACCACCTTCTATTAAAACAAATTTATTGTTATGTTCTGTAATGTTATATAAATTGTATTTTATCTTGATATTATCTATATTTATACCAGAAATATCATGTGTTTTTAGCAAAAATGTATATTTTCCATCTTCAAAAACTGCATTTCCAGAAAAAAATTCTGTTGATAATAATGTAGATTTATCTTCAGACGTAAATGAAGTAACTGATATATCATCTTCTTTGTATGAATTGGCATAATACATTTGATTAGACATTGTTGTTTGTTGTGGTTGTGATTGAAATTGTGATTGTGATTGTGATTGAAATTGTGATTGTGATTGTGATTGAAATTGTGGTTGTGGTTGTGATTGAAATTGTGGTTGTGGTTGTGATTGAAATTGTGGTTGTGGTTGTGGTTGAAATTGTGATTGTTGTAAATTAGATTGTGATGGTGTTTCGACATTATTTTGTGTAAATTTGTCCGCAAGATCATTGACTAGCATATGTTCAAATTTTAATACTGTTAACTTGTTTAATTCTATAAGAATTTCTTCAAAATCTATATTATTGCCAGAAGACTCCATTTTTTTGTATATTTTTAGAAATGAATCATTGAATAAAAGATCTTGTAATTGGATAATATTTTCTTTATACTTGTTAATATAATTGAATAAAACTGGTTGATATTGTGGTTTTGATTTTAATATTTTAGAAACAATCAAATCAAACAAATATCCTGTATTTTTTTGAGATATAAAAATCTGTTTGACAGAATTTGTTATATTAAGATTATTGTTTGTAGGGTTTCTAAAATTACTCATTAATATATGTTAATATATGTATATAAAAAGTATTATTGGTTTTTGCGAATAAATAAAAAATTAAATGATGTGTTCAAAAAGCACGAAATTTTTCTCTAAATATTCTATATAATGTGTATTAAAGAAGAATTATTTACATCATTTATAAAAGGTGTTGGAAAAACATCAGGTACAATTACGATATTTGGATTTCTTGGTGCTGCTTGGTATTTATATAATAAAAGTACAAACTATTCATTAACTAAACTCTTTAAAAATGAAGAAATTATTTTACAAGAATTAGACGAAGCAGAACAAGCAGAACAATCAAAGTTGGAGTCTTATATCAAGGCTTTATTTGCAAAGTACACTATTATTGATCCCGAAGAAAAACCAGAACAATCAGAACAATCAGAACAATCAGAACAATCAGAACAATCAGAACAACAAACAAGACGAGAATCTGAAGCAATTCGAGAAAGTGTATTAGAAAAAGATAAACTAAAAATGTCTAAAAGTAATAAATCTCAAAATTTTCGTAAGATTTTTGATAATCTTTAATTTTTTAAAATGATTTGTATTTATTAAAAAACTGAATTTAATAAATTTGAAACTTGTTATAAATGGGTGGCGAACAATATTCTGTTTTAATGTATGGGCCAAAAGTTAGTTATAGTATTGAAGATTGGGTTGAAAGGTTAAATTTAATAGAAAAACGTAAATGGGTAAAACATTTTATGTTGAATGAAAAACACGATTACGAAGTACCATATGATAGTGACGATGAAGAAGGAATAGATATTGTATTTAGTCAAGAATTTGGTATTGATGAATATTTTAATGTAATGTCAAGCTTTTTAGAAGAAAAATCAATGACTTTTGGATTTGATAACAACTATTGTTGGGATTGTCCTTTGATTGGTGTAGAAGTTAAAGATTACGACTTATTTACCGATGATTTAAAGAAAAGAGTAGAAGATTTTTGTAATGTATATAATTTACAAAAACCTACATTTTACGCTGTTATAAATGGTGAATACGAGTAAATGTTATATACTTATCTTTTTTGTTTGAATGCATCTTTAATTTGCAAACGTGTATTTGTTCCAATATAAGAATTGCTATGAATTTTGTTAGTTTCCTGGACATCTTCACAAAGTGGGTGGAAACGGTTAATACTAATACCACTAAAAACATTACAAGATTTATTTAATCTAGTATATTCTGGTACAAGTCCATTGTCTTTACATTCATTTATTGAAGTTTTAAAAACGTTTGATTTTGAAGGGTCGTATTTATGAGTTGGACATTTAGAAATTTGGAATTGGTGACCTCGTAGATCACTTTCTATATCAATAGAATGAGCTGGTACACTTCTATATGGATTTTGCATAAATGGAGAAGTACTTTGAAAACAGACACCTTTAGATTCAGCAACTTCAGAATCTGTAACTAAACGATAAGGTGCTTGGCTTTCTTGATCTTTTTTTTCTATAGCACATTTGTCATAAGATGAACGTGTAAATGAGAAGTGAGACATTATCTTATTGTATAATATACATATTTAAAAAAAGTTTAATCAAAAAATATATATTTATAATAAAAAAATATATATTTATAATAAAAAAATGAAAAATCATATAATTATGAATTAAGAAAATACATTTACATATGTTTGATTTACCAAGTACGGTTGATTGGTGTGAGCAAAATTATATTTTATCAGAATATGTAGCTGAATATTGGAATACGTTGACAGGACTATGTTTAATTTTATCAGGGGTTTTATACTATAAAAATAATTATGATTGGATACAAAAAAATAGTCGTTACAAAATATCGTTTGTAAAAATATCTGCACTACTAGTATTTGTAGGTATAGGAACAATGTTATTTCATGGTACTTTATATTATCCATTTCAATTATTAGATGAGCTATCAATGATCTTATTGATTAATGAATATTTAGGTTTATTGATATCATTGAAAATAAGTTATGAATCTGTAAATATGGAACAGTATAGTAGATTATATTCTGCTTTAAAATGTTCTTATAGAATGGTACCAATCATAATAGTAAGTTATTTTATACATCCTAGTTTGCAAATAGCAACTTTTCATTTAACATTAAAAATATCAGAAGTTGCTCTTTTATTCCTTTTGTATAGATTATCAAAAAATTTGAATCATATAGTTTATTCAAAAATCTACGTTAGACAAGATATGTTGAAAAGACAAAGAATGATGGAAAAATCTAAAAAAATGATATCGAGTACAATGGGGATAAATCTTTATAATAGATTCAAAAAAAATAATGAGTTAAGTGACTCTGTTTTAATGAATATTGTTCAAACAAAGATTAAAAAATATCTTGATTTAAGGAAGCGATTAAATTTTTTTACAAATGTTGGTATTTATATGTATGGATTAAGTCTTGTAATTTGGTCTTTAGAAAATATGTTTTGTAAATATTTAGAACCATTGCAACTTCACGCAATTTGGCATGTATTATCAAGTATAAGTGTTTATCATATAAATTTATTGATTCAGTCACATGTATCAATTGAAAATTTTTTATATTATGAGATTTGATTTACAAGAGTATAACTCTGTTAATCTTAATTTTAACATTTTAAGTTCATTGTAAAATATAAAACAATCAATTATTTTGTTTACATTTTATCTTAAATTATTTTAATTTTCATTATTTATATAATGAAAATTTTACAAGCTTGTTTTTGTTTAATTAGGTGTTCGCCAAATAAATTTATTATCTTTGTCTGTAATTTCTAAAACACATTTTCCTGATTTATCTAACAAATTTGCTTTGTATAATTTAGATGTAGATGTTCCTCTAGCACCAGATTCCCATATAGTTTTTGAATCTTTATCTTGTAAAACCATGTTTCCATCTGTTTGTAATACGACTTTGTATGGTGATGTACCCTTTCCTCCTGTACCAGATTCCCATACTTTTGTATTAGTACGTTTATCAAATATAGAAACATTTCCATCTCCTTCATTTTTAAACGTACATTGTACACCACTTCTTCCTGATGCTACAGATAATTCATCTCTGCAAGGCTGTGTAGCTCCACACAATGCTTTATTTCTTGATATATCACTGTTTAATTTTGCTTGAGCTCTAGCTTCAAGAATTTCAGATCTAGTAGTAGTTAAAGTTGTTGATCCAGTTGGTGGTAGTGCTGCATATTCTGGCATTTGTTTACAAGGATTTACCCAAACGCCAAACTTTCCTTCATTAGATGTACATTTTTCATTTTTTATAACATTGTATGTTTGACCACACCAATGTCCAGCGTTATTTAAACCATCTGGGTTACATGTTAAAAGATTATAATCTACACCACTTTCTAATTTGTCATATACTCCTCTTACAGGTGAATTTTTATTACGAATTTCCTTAACCAAGTATGTATTAATATCATTGCATTTTACATTAGCTGGAATTTTAAGATCATCTCTCGTCATACAATTTTGAGTATCTCCTCCAGATTTACTTAAACATTGAAGCGATTTGTTATCTATTAATCTTACTATTGGTAAATTATCACTTATACAACGTAAATCAGAAAACGCATTTGTTACCATAACAGCATCTAAACCTTCTTTTGTTTTTGCTAATAAAAAGTACAACACGAATAAGCAAATTGTTAATATGACCAAATCGTTAACCTGCATTTATAATATATTTAACAAATAAAAAAGTTTTAAAAATGTTTAAATAAAAAAATGTATTTAAAGAAATTGAATATTAAATAATTACCTTATTTAACAATGCCGTTAGATGTTAAAATTTCTACTATAACTTTATCAACAAAATTGCCAAATTGCCAATTAAATTTGACTAATATTGGAAAGTATTTAGATATTGACGATGAAATAATAGGTATTAAATATAATTATGCTGATTTGAGTATTATGAAAGGTAAATATTCTACGACTATTTATAAAAAGGCAAAAGTAAAAGATGCTGAAAAGATTAAAAAGACATTATTTTATAATCAGATATCTATCATTTTAAACAATTCTGGTAACAATGTAAATGTAAAATTGTTTGGAAATGGTAGTTTACATTTGACAGGTTGTAAATCTATTACTGAAGGTACAACAGTAACACGTAAGATTTATGATAAATTACAGACTTTAACTAAAAATAAAGATACTATATTATTAACAAAAGATGTAAATGGTGTTTTGGTTGACAAAGATCATTTAGTTTACTCTTATGATTCTAAAACAATAATCGGTCATTGTAAAGATTGGCAAAATAAACATTATGTCATTAACAAAAAAGACTATATTATAGATTCAAAAACTAATATGTTTATAACACAAAAAATGGAAACTCAAAGACGTCATTTTATACATAATTTAAATGGTGAATATATAGGATATACACGTATTGAATTGTTGAAAAATAGACACAAATTTTACAAAAAAAACAATAATATCTTTTTTGACATTGAAAATGGTTTAATTTATTATAATAATGATACAATTATTGGAAAAATAAATTATGATATTGATAAGTCAAAAATTACTGATTTGCAATCTGTAGAAGATATTCAAGAAATACAATACGAATGTAATCCTTTTTATAATAGTGATTATGCTTTGACAGATGATCAACTAGAGAATACTATTGATTTAAACGTTAATTGTATGAATGTTTATTTTACAATTGATTACAAAATTAACAGACAACGTTTTTATGAACGTTTAATTCAAATGAATTATATATGCAAGTATAAACCAGAATCTTATTCTGGTATAAAATTCTTATATAAAGTACCATTAAATAAATGTGATGAAATAAATATTGGTATTTGTCCTTGTACAAATAAATGTACATGTATAAATATAACATTTTTAATATTTCAAAGTGGAAATGTCATAGCTACTGGTTTCAAAACAAATGAACAAGTTGCAAAGATTACACAACATTTTATGCGTATTTGTGATAGTGTAAAAGATAACATAAAACAAAGATTATTTACTGAATAAATATAAGATGTTATTAAAAACCATTGTGGCTTTACAAACATTAGTTTTTTATCAGATGTTTTATAAAGTTTAATTTTTATAAAAGTTTAATGTTTTTATAAAAGTTTAATTTCTTTGTAAATTATAAGTTATGACATTGGGTGTAAACATTATTGATAAAGAAATCAGCCACTCTTTAAATCAAAATGGTAAAAAATATGGTGTTTTATTAGACGATACAATTTTTGATATTAAAACAAAAATTTTTGCAAATACTGATAATTTTTACAAGGAAACAGTCCAGTATTATCCAAATTTAATAAAATTAGAAATTAATGAAGATGGAATAGATAAAGTTATAACTGATACTAATTCTTTATTATTTCATTACTCCAAGTTACCTTTGGAACCAGTTCTATATGTAAAATCTCTATTCGCTATTATAAATAGTGATAGTTATAAGGAGTTTGAGTTGGAACCATATGCATTATATTTAAAACTAAAACAAGATGATAATATGATTTCTGATTTATACGATAAATTAGTAGAAGAATTTGTTGACTTGAAACCAGATGATTTAAATAAAGTAATAAAGATGAAGATGTTTAATTTTAACAAATCGTCAGATATGCCAGTTCTCAGCAACGATGAAAATAATAGTATAATGGAAGATATTAAGGAGTTTTTTAATACTATTAAAAACAAATACGATTCAGAATCCAAAACTTATAAAAAAGAACACGAACGGCTTGTAGAATTTTATAAACGTGTATATTCCTATAAATCTGACCAATATTATGAACATTTAGATTCTGGTTTACCAAATTTTATTTATACAACTGCAACATTTACATTTAAATCAGATGATTATGATAGTAGTATATCTGGCAAATTTATAAAGTTGTATCAAATATTTAATATGTTAGAGTTATCAGATGATATACCAATGATTGCTTACAATGATAGTCCAAGACGTGACCCAAAAATTAAAATTTATAATCGTTTATTAGATACATTAAATGAAAATTCTATAAAATCTTGGATTTTAAATGAAAAAAAGAAAATACAAAAAGCTAGTTATAAAAAAATTAGAGGTTTGGTAGTAAAATGTCGTTTAAAAGATGTAATAACAAGTAAACCTCAAAATAAGTATATAACTATAACAATTAATGAAATGGGTCTTATTACAGTTAAAGTAAATTTTGAAGAAGATGATAATCAAAGATCAATTGATGTAATAATAAATAAAATAAAAAGTTGTATAGATATGTTAGTTGAATTGTTAGATCAGTTACATGGTGTTTTTACAAAATCAAAAAGATTATATACATCTGATAAAATGTTTGTTAAATTAGTCTCAGTTAATGCTGTATTAGAAACATCAAAGACGATAAATAAGGCAAAATTTAGAAAAATGTTAACAAAATTTGAAGCATCTAGAATATTTGATTCAAAGGATATCAAGGATATTGTATCAATGTATTATAAACGTTTTGGTAAACGTGATGGGGACGATGAGTCTGAACGATTAGGTATAACTGTAAATGTAAAGGATAATCCTTATAAATTAAATTCAAGTACTATTGTAATTTACGGTGGTTATAATTTAAATCAATTAAAGGTGATTGTTGATAATATAATGGTTATATCTGAAATGTCTAGTGAATTAAAAACGAATATATTCGAAGATTCAGATGATGATTCTGAAATAGAAGTTGTATTAAAAGAAAGAAAACAAAATGTAAAATTAGTTAGAGAGCTTGGTGGGAAAATGTCATCTATAACTTGTCAAAAGAAACGTCAACCAAAAATTGACAATGATACACCTAATGAGGATCCTGAATTGGTAATGTTATACAAAGGTAACAAGTATATTTGTGAAGGGACAGGTAAACATAAATATCCTGGTTTATCAGGAGATATCCCTTGTTGTTTTGAATATCCAGGAAAAGGTATGGAAAGTATTGTAAGTACAAATATTTTAGAAATAAAGGTTCAACCTAGTAATTTCAAAGTAGAAGTAATTGAAGCATCAGGTAAACGTTTTACAACATTTGTTATTCGTGTAACATCCGAAGATATAGAAAATGTGGATTTGTCAAGATCTAGATATTTTTATTTGGATGATAATCCAAATGCCGAATTCCCTCTTGTACACATACATAATGATAATTTAATAACACAAATTGAAAACGATGAGACAAATGATAAACAAGAAACAATTTGGTTAAGCGAAGTTCCATTGTATCAATTGATCTCAAAACCCAAAAAGAATACGTGTTTAAATATTCCACATTTACATAAAAGAATAAATGATAATATAGACGAACCTTGTAAACATCACGATAAAGAAAACACATTTGGCTACAATATAAAATCTTATCCTTGTTGTTTTGAAAAACCACCTCCTGTTTATAGAGCTCAAAAGGTAGATAAGGGTAATATTATTAAACAACATATTATTACAACTGATAAATTATTAGGTTATAAACGACAAGGTATATTACAACCAGGATTGAATACTTTGTTAAATGAATATTTAAAACCTACATCATCTGCGTTTTTAAGATGGGGTGTCAATCAAAATCATTTATCATTCTTGAATTGTATAGTAGAATCTTTAGGTGATAATTCTGATCTTAAAATTGATAGTACATATGCATTAAAACGATTTTTAGTTAATTATTTAACAGAACATCCTCAAGACTTTTTAAAATTAAATAATGGTAATATTAGTTTAAAATATAGTAGTTTACAAGAATATATTGATACTATAAATGGTGAAAATGTTATTCATTGGACTGATATAATAGATTTAGTACAAATTGCATTAGGGTGCAATATATTAATTATAGATATACCATATACTGAAACATTATCCAAGACAACATTTCAATACGAAGATATGCGTCTTGTATGTAATTTGAATATTCAACAAGACAAAACAAAACCTTTTTTGATCATGATAAAAAAACAAAACTCTTTTGAAATAATAGTTGAAAACTCATCTGCTAGATGGAATCGTCAATCTCAAAAAATACAAATATTAGATAAACAACCAGTTGTAAATTTTGTTTTTAATTATGATAAAACAGATTCTCCAAGTAGTATAGTGAATTTATTCGTTAATTATTATTTGTCATCTTGTACTAAAGAAAATAGATTTCCAGAAAAATACCCATATGAAGAATTGTATTCTGCAGAATATATAATTGGTAAATTAGAAAAGACAGAATATAAAATATGGTTCCAATTGGTTAATTCGTTTAATAAAATAAATATGCTAGTTACAAAATTAGGTTTGATAGTTCCTATAAAGGAAACAGGTGTATTAGATGTAATACCTACTATACCATTCGATGATTTTATAATAAAACAAAAAGCTATAAGTATTGATCGTGTAATTGACTTGTTAGATGATTTCAATGATAGCTCTGATTTCCAGCCAAAACTAAAATTATTGGGAGCAACAGTTGATAAAAATGTATATACTGGAGTATTGACTAATTTTGGTGAAGTATTGCCAGTAAAAAAAACAACAGTAGACGTAACTATATCCATTCCAATTTTAGAAAATAAATATTATTCTGATGTAGATGACTTTTTGTCTAATAAAAAGTCTATTATTAACGATGAAATCGAATGGAACAAAGATGTTGACAATTCAAAAATAAAAATATATGATGTAAAGAAAAATTTAGGCGAATCATTGGTTAAAAATTCTGATGTACAAGAAAGGATACAATCAATAAATAAAAACCCACGTCTAACAAGATTGGAAAAAATAAAGTCTATTGCTAATATATTAAAGGCTCACGTAAGTATAGAAGTAGAAGATTTGGATTTCATATTAGATAACATTTCAAATGAAGTTATTAATGATAATGTAGAAAATTTACTGTTAAATAATTTGATAACATCTGAAGTATTTGATCCAGAACAAATAACAAAGAGAAATACAGAATCAGTTTGGTTAAATCTAAATGATATTAAAAAATGGTTTAAAAAGTTTGCAAATGTATAATCTATAAATAAGTTTATTCGTTTTTAATTGTAATATTATTTAAAAACTAATAATAAAATATAGTATAAATGTTAACTGATATTATATCAGAACAAGATTTAACAAAGTACAATACTTGTGCAAAAATTTGTGGACTTGTAATGGGTGAAATCATTGCTAAAATTCAGAAAGGTGAAATGTTAAATACAAGAGATTTAAATGAATTTGGTGATAATCGTATAAAAGAGGAATGTTCCAAGATATATAAACGAGAGCTTGTAAAGGGGGTTGCATTCCCAACAAGTATAAGTTTAAATAATTGTGTGTCAAATTACATATACGAAGATGGACAAGCGGAGTTTAATACTATAAAGAATGGTGATGTTGTTAAAATTGACTTGGGTGTTAATTTAGGTGGATGTATAAGTATATTGGGTGAAACTATAATTTATAAAGCAGATATTGATTTAGAAGGAACTGGTCAGGGTCCTGATGGACCTGAAATTGACGAACGCGAGAGTTATTTAGAATTGTTGCAAGAATTATCAAAGTGTATTCCTAATTTAATGATTCCTGGTAATACAAACGATGATGTAAAAATTATAATTGAAAGCAAATGTACAGAGGTTAAATGCTTCCCTGTTGAAAATACTGTTAGTTATGAACATTTTGATGGTCAAATGAAATCATTTGATTCTAAATATATAATAACAAATTACAAGAAATATTATGATAAAAATGATTATTTAACAGTTGAAGAAAATGTGTGTTTTGAATTTGAGAAGGGTGATGTTTACACAATAAATTTGACAATAATACCAAATGATTATGAACAAAATGATGAAACAACACATTTATATAAACAATACCACGACCCTCACATTTATAAATTCAATGATGATTATAAAAGTTTAAGGGTAAAAATGTCTAGAGATTTTTATACCATTGCTAAAAAGGAACACGGTACGAATGCATTTAATAGTATTCCATATAAAACTGATTCTAGAAAGCGTGTTGGAATAAAGCATTGTTTAGAAAATGGTCTTTTGGAACCATATCCTGTTTTATATAGTAAAGATAATTTACCAGTATTTACTAAAAAGTTTACATTGATTGTAGGTGATGGTAAATGTGTATTATTAAAGTACAAAAAATAGTTGTAGTTGTAGTTGTATTTATACGATTAGAGTTATACGATTATGAGTTTATACGATTATGAGTTATACGATTATGAGTTTATACGATTATGAGTTATACGATTATGAGTTTATACGATTATGAGTTTATACGATTATGAGTTTATACGATTATGAGTTTATACGATTATGAGTTTATACGATTATGAGTTTATACGATTGTAACATTTTTTATTAAAAATTAATTTCTATATAGTTAATATATACAATGGGTGGATCTACTTCGGTTCCTGTTACTTCTGAAATAATAGAAAATGTTTGTAAATACCAAAAAGATGATTTTAATAATAAAATAGAGGTATTACGAGATTCGCATGTATTGATGCAATACTATGCTAATTTACTTTTAGGAGAAAAAATGCCAATGACTCTTCCTGAATATAAAAATTACAATGCAACAAGCGAAGGTCATTTTAATACAAAACGTAGGGAAGAAATGTCAGATTTAATGTCAATTAATCCAAAGATTAGAAATTATTATGATTTCTACAATGGGTTAAATAACTTGCAAAGTGAGTATGAACGTAATGATATTACTGAGAATGAACGAAGAAATAAAATTAAAGATGTTTTTTCAGTAAGTTATGCTATACTAAGATTGTTAGTTGAAGAATTGTGGCAATCTTGTGATATACAAAATCCTCCACCACCTCCTGTAGAAGAACAACAACCTTACTTTTAATAAATAAGAAAATTGCTTTAATATGTAAATAATTTTTATATATTAATATTAATATGGATAATAATAATTTAACCCCTTTTCTATTAAAGGTAAAAAATGATAAAGGGATGTATAGTGATTTGTTAAACGTCATAAATAAAAGGGGTCTTAGTGGATTAAAGTTAGATAATCAAAATGGTGGTGCATTAATAGATGAATTAAGATCTAAAGTTGATAAATATTATGTTAAAGATATAGATTTTACAAAACCTAGTGGTATTTCAGATGAAGATAAACGTTATATAAAAACTTTATCAACTAAACAAAAAGAAATTTTAAAGAAACGTATTGAAGAACAACGGAAAAATTTTTCTAGAAAACTAAGTAATGAATTAAGACAACCAGTTAAAATACGTACTATACCTGAAATAAATGTAATTTCTAGTAAAGAGTTTGAAGAATTGGAAAATATGTTTAAAAATTTCAAATTAAATGAAGATGTATCTCTTGTTGGAGGAGGTATTATATCTGATAAAATAATGATTAAAACTTTATCAAAATTAAACAAGAATGAAATAAAAATGTTGTGTAACTTGGATACAAATGTAAAAAAATGGTGTAAAAAGCACGTGTACTAAAATTTAAAAATACGCGTAGACTACTAAAACAATATATTGTTTTACTTTAATTTCTTTTTAGGACGAAGTTGATTGGTATGGCCACACCTTTTCTTTCTACAATTGGTAGCACGAGGAGGTAAACGAGCATAACATTTACGACAAATCATTTTTTCACAATTGTATTTACTAGCCAATACTTTGAGAGAAAGATTTACAACTGTTTCACTCTTAAACATATTAATATAATAACACATAATTTAATTTTAAGTAATAGCATATAATAAAATTAAATTTTAAGACTCGACAAATCTACAAACTTTTTTATTAATTAAAAAGTGATGTGTCAGATTCAGACGGAGTAATGTGATAAAATAGAGTTAATATCTTTAGGTATTCTCTCTCTATGACTCGATTTAAATATATTAAAAGATGATGCGTCAGATACGTCAGATACGTCAGATACGTCAGATACGTCAGATACGTCAGATACGTCAGGTACGTCAGGTACATCAGATACGTCAGATACTTCAGATACGTCAGAGTAAAATTTATTAGAGTTAATGTCTTGAGGTATTCTCTCTCTATGACTTGATTTAAATATATTAAAAGGTGATGTCACAGTCGCAGAGTCAGATTTATTAGAGTTAATGTCTTGAGGCCTTCCTTCTCTATGACTTGATTTAAATATATTAAAAGGTGATGTCACAGAGTCAGATTTATTAGAGTCGTGTTTGTTTTGATAATTGTCGTAATAATCATAGAATGAATCGTACGATGTGTCTTGGTCAGAGTTGAACGACGAATGGTTTGAAAAATCTCTTGAATGTTTGCTTGTTACAATACTAGGAAAACTGCTTTGTTCACTTTGTTTTGGTATACTAGATTCTTGATGTAAATTACCTACAATATTCATTTTTTCTGGTGTAAAAGCTGTTACATAACTTTTTTTATCAGTACTATAATATGTTAAAGGTTTAGTTAATGGATTACTTTCAAAACGATTTATATTTTTTTCGCGTATAATTGATTTCAATAAATGAGAAGATACATCGGATAAATCATCTGTATACGTATTGTTAGACTGTTCTGGTAAACTTTGCGTTGATATATTCATATGTTTTGGAATTTTGGTTAGTACATTTCTACCCCCGTCAGTACTGTAATAAGTAGCATATTTTTTATTGTCATTGTCATTTGATGTATTGTTAGTTTCTTGATCAACTGTATCAAGATTTAACAATTTGCGAAGTAAATGTTTTGACATCTTATTATATATTAATATATATAAAGAAATAAAAAATGAATTTTACTTTATAAACGTTTTAATTTTATGTTTAGTAAATTGTTTAAGAGAAAACACCTTAGTGATACCCCTATAAATAAATCTAATAATGAATATAATAATGAATATAATAATGAATCTAATAATGAATCGCGTAATGCACTTGATATAAGAAATGATAATACAGAAATGATCACAAAATCTAAACCTGTTATTTACTTTAGTACAGATAAAGGTAAATATGTTTGTGCTAGTGTACCAGATAATGTAAATGTCATTACAAATATGTCAAATTTAGATGAATATAATTCAGACGTTGAATATAATTCAGACGTTGAATATAATTCAGACGTTGAATACAAGGGTAATTCTACAAAATCTACTGTAAAAAAAGATGATTGTAAATATATGGATAACATATACGATTCTTATATGGATGGCATATACGATAATAATAGTGATATAGGTAATGTACATGATAATAATAGTGATACTACTGGAAATAATACTGGAAATAATACTGGAAATCCATCTCGTAATTTAGATTATATATTACAAAATTTTTTGTTTGATGTAGAAAATGGAATATATAAAAAAATAAATATAAAAAAATAAATATAAAAAAATAAATATAAAAAAATAAATATAAAAAAATAAATATAAAAAAATAAATATATAAAACAACAATTTGTTAATTAATAACGTCGTATTGAAATTTAACCGAAAGGATAAGTAAGAAAT
>Ga0209353_10000448_pt1 | contig 25038 bp, 55 predicted proteins | sample LauGreSpBDMM15SD_2_FD_187561 | JGI IMG/M metagenome (GOLD analysis project Ga0209353, IMG submission 187561) | Freshwater lake microbial communities from Lake Michigan, USA - Sp13.BD.MM15.SD (SPAdes) (version 2) | ecosystem: Environmental > Aquatic > Freshwater > Lake | place: Lake Michigan...
TCACTAGTCATGACAGATCTCCTTTTAAAAAATTGGTACCCGAAACAAGATTTGAACTTGTGACCAACGGCTTATCAAGCCGCTGCTCTACCACTGAGCTACCCGGGTATAACTGGCGGAAGTAGTAGGATTCGAACCCACGGACCCTTTCGAGCCTTCAGTTTTCAAGACTGCTGCCTTAAGCCATGCTCAGCCATACTTCCTTAACTTGGAACAACGGGTGAGATTTGAACTCACGGTTTTACGGATTTGCAATCCGTTGCATTGGGCCTCTCTGCCACCGTTGCATTGTTTGGTACCAGCGTAGGGAATCGAACCCTATCAAGAACGCTAATCTGGCGCTAAAAGGTATATAAGACCTCTCTGACTACCAAGTCTCGCTGGCATTTGGTGCGGGGTAAGAGAATCGAACTCTTGACTAAACGTTGGCAACGTTTGATTATACCATTTAACTAACCACGCATATATGGAAGACCGTAGGGGAGTCGAACCCCTCTTACCAGGATGAAAACCTAGTGTCCTAACCGATAGACGAACGGTCCATAAAAATTGGCGTACCTCCAAGGACTCGAACCTTGACTGACGGTTTTGGAGACCGCGATGCTGCCATTACACTAGAGATACATATTTGGCTCCCCGGGGAAGGCTCGAACTTCCGACATCGGCATTAACAGTGCCGCGCAACTACCAACTGTGCTACCGAGGAATAAACTTGGCGGTCTGTGGGGGAATCGAACCCCCGTAAGCGGATAGACAATCCGCAGTAATAACCTCTATACGAACAGACCTAAAATTGTTAAGCAATGCCGCGGAACGTGACACGGCACCGTTCTTGGCCACCATATTGGGCTTCTGCTATACGCACAGCATCTCCTGATGTCTGGGCATTTACCACAGTTTCGAATTGTCGAAGGCTCTCAGTTTGGAAAGCACCGCTGGTACCTCCACTGGTATAAGAACCTACTTCAACATAAACACGATACGATTGCATTTGGTTTCCTTTTTAAGTTTCTCAGTGTTAATAGTATAACACCAATCTAGAAAAAAGTCAACCTACATTTTGGTGGAAGTGGTTGGATTCGAACCAACAATGTTTCTTATGTGGCGGATTTACAGTCCGTTGCCTTCAACCAATTCAGCGCACACTTCCAAAACACACTGTTTCCAATGTGTGTATTAAAGCACTCTAAAATACTTAGGCTGCCTGTTCTTAAAGAATACTTTAATACGATCTAATTTTTCCTCCCACACAAGGGATTCCATCCTAGTCGCCGCCCGTTTACAACTGTTTATCGTGTGTTGCAAGGACCTCGTTTCCCCTACCACGTTGCAGTACTAGCGGGCATTTGGCCTACTTTCTTGCTTGCTAACAGCTCGATGATACTGTGCCGCACGATTCATCTTATTCTGGATCAGCTTTTGAAACTGTTCCTTAGTAAGAGTGTGCTTCACTGTCCACTCTGCTTCTTTAATCTTTTTCTCTATCATCTTTCCTTGCGGAAAACAAAAAACCCCAGGGAGTTTAATCCTGGGGTCCTTGGAGTGGTGTTGTGTATTATTACACTACTGTCCTCCGGGACCCCTGGCAAATCTCTGGTGTGCGATCATAACTTGACAGGCCATTAATCGATAACCAAGAGCAGGCTATTAGGCCTACCTGTTTGGGCATCGTATTAAACTGATGTCTGTTAAATGATTGCATTTTGCTTTCTTTTCCTTTTATAGGCAGCACCTTGCTGTCTATGTTTTAATTATACAGTTATTTAGTTCTCTTGTCAACCTCTATTTGCGTTTTAGGCAAAATAAATTTTGACACCTTCCTAATCAACTGTGTGTATTGTATTGTCTTTTTATTTATATGTCAAGAAAAATATGGTCACAATATGTGGCTTTTTTGCCACATTCACTCAAACTGTGTTTCGCCACTGATTAGAATGTGTTTGCCAATTTCAAAAAGTCCCACACTGCCGGGCAGGTCCATGGCTGCCACGTGTATCTGGCACTCTCCACCATCGTCAATTGAGCAGGCCACAAATTCTTTTATGACACCTTGGTCGATAGCCTGTCTAATAAAGTCAACAACTACCAGCATGGCTTTCTTTTGCTCTTCTTCTTGAATTTGTTCTTTGCGTTTACTGTTAATGCTTACGACTTCCATGTTTGACCTTTTAGATTAAGTGATCGGCAATGCCGAGTTCGATGGCTTCTTGAGCTGTTAGATAAACATCACTGGCTGGCAACAGTTTTGTTTTGATTCTTGATGGTGCTAATCCGGTTGCGTTCTTGAGTATCTCAACCATCTTCTTGTTTAACATCTCATTCTCTTTCATTTCTGCTTTTAAATCGTGAAACTTGGCGTCAGTTCCGCCGGAAAATTGATGACACATGATTCCGGTGTTGGCTGCAATGTGTCTTTCTCCATGATCGCCACTAGTAAAAATTAAAAATGCAGCACTCATAATACTTCCTATGCCCACTGTGCGAACAACATGTTTGCTGTTTCTCATGATGTCTATGAGAGCAAATGCCTGGTAAAGATCCCCGCCCGATGAATTAACATATAAGGTAAGAACTTTTTCTTTGGCATCTAGATTTTCGTAGATCAACCACTTGATACATTCGTTGACGTTTTCTTCGGTAATTTCGCCAGTTAGAAAATGAACCGAATTTTCCAGTAATTTTATGCCAATACGATCACTGGCGTTGAATTCGTCTATTTTTTTCACTGCTGCCCCTTGCGTACTATTACTTATCATATCTAATAATTATACTATCAGTTAATAGCAAATACACCTACAGCCCAGCCAAAAACAGTACAATTCGCCCTATTTTGATCACACAATTTTGCCAAGACCTAGCCAGATCAATTGCTCTAGCTCAGTCTGATAGTCTCGGCCAAGTCTACGTTTTTCGTAGATAGACATCAAGATGTCCTTGCCATCGCCGTAGTCTGTAGCACCAGCTCCACGACTTTCTAATTCTTCAATGAGATCGGCTGTTTCAAACTCGCTCAAATCTACGTCTACTTCAACTTCTGTGTAGATAGTTTTATACATTATACAAAATCCTTAAACATCTGTTTCCTACCGTCTTTACCAATATGGAGATCAAAGATATCTTTAACTGTGGTCAGCATGGCACAGGCCAACATCAGTTGATCATTTCTATCATCGCACATCATGATCTGTCGATCGATGGGCTCCATCAGCTCTATCATTCTTTCTTTTATAGGATCATTCATGTTTTTCCTTGGTAAGTTCGCACATCAACTGAAAGTGATCATAGGCTTTACGAACACTTTCGTGCGTCATTAATTGATCAGCTTCCACTTGCATGGCCTTAACAGCTTCTTCGCAGGCTTCACGGGCACTGGGCCATTGAAGGCAACGAGCTTCTTCTCCAAACTCTTTGACCAAATTGTCCCAAGCTGCAATTTGTTTAGGAGTCATAGGCGCACGTTTTGGGCGCAGATCACTGGCCTTCATTAGGGCTTTGCTGATAGTATCTTCAGCTACTCGCCCCGCTGCGATCATGGCTGCATAGTTTGGATCAATATTAAATCTACGACTTGACCCGCCAGGATACACCTGTACTAGGTGAGTGCCTTTGGTAAAGCTGTCGCAGAACTCGGCAGAGTACGAGCTATGGGCTACATAGCGCCGCCCCTTCTTGACATAGAAAATTGTTTCTTCAGACATTAGTGTACACTTTCTTTGGCGGCAACCTCACATTCAACAACCCAATTGTTGAATTCTGTAAACTTGTTTACTTCAACACCAAGCCCTACAGCTTCATTAACAAAATGTTGTAGGAGTGAATTGTATAATTCGTCTGGCATTGTGTTTTTGTCAAATTTGATTTTCATATTTCGTCCAAGTGTTTGTTTCGTTGTTCCAGTGTCGTCGATCGTAAAAATTAAAATGTATGTTGTAGCCTAACAGGCCTAAAGATAATTCACATCCTGCATGATCTTGTCTAATGGTAAAGTTAAATTCAAACTCAACTATAACACCAGATAGATATTGTTCTATCTCCCAGCATTTATTTTCAGTAAGCTGTCCGTTAACATTACCAAGATAATAGAATCTTGATCGTTTCCACGGATTGTCTACGCTGAAATTTATATGTATCATTCTGGCAGTGGGTTAAATCTAGAAAGAAAACTTTCTTGATAACAACTGTATTCTCGAGTTTCGTTTTCCGATAAACGGTCATTGATATAATGAATCCACGTATGCTCTTCTATTTGTACAATCTGTATGACTCTAAATACCTTACCGTTGCCGTCGTCCCATTTACTACCTTGTTTAATCATATCAAGTTCCTTTCCAATTTTCTTTGACATCTTCGGGCAATTGCGCTGTCATGTGCAACATGAATCTATAGGCTTCCCAGGCTTTTTTAACTGCATCAAGATCACTGCCATTGGTGGGAAATAAATCTGCCCATACAGCACCCTCGGGAATTCTAAATGCCCGTATGCCTTGCAGTCGAGGTTGGAATACCTTGCCTTCATTGAACAGTCTCATACCTATCTCCATGCACTTATCTTCATCTAGACCTTCTAGGTAATCTCGTCTATGCATGTAGTCTTCTATGACAAATTTTGCACCTTCGGCATCTTTGACCGAGGTACCAGAGATGATCCAAGCCACATCATCGTAGCCAACCTCACCATTAACGATGTCTCGTATACATCGTCCAAAACTGAAACCTATTTTCATTTTTGTGTTCTCTGTAGTTCTTGCAGAAGTTCGTTCATCATTTTGAATTGCGATTGTATCTGTTTCTTCAATTCTTCGGGACTCTGGGTGGGCAAACACTCTGCTGAATACTGTGCTGATTTTGACATAATGGCACGTTGTTGTAGGCAAGCAGTGAGATCGGTGTAAGACACCAACGGTGTTATAGCACCCAAGTTAGTAATTAGTACCAATTGATACCACATGTCAACTCCTAGTAATTAATCATGTTACTATTATAGCAGACTATTGATATCTAGTCAACCCCAACACAACATAAAGAGCACAGCATCTTTAGAATCTTCAAAAAGAAATTCCGCCCCATTTCGTTCAAACTGATCTTGACAATTATCCGATAACCAATTGGTAATATCTATTGCATGATTGTTGTCCGTTAGTCGACTAATTTTGAATCGCGTCCATCCAACGCCTTCAAACAGCCCCCAAAGAACTTCTCGGTCTATTTCGCGAGCCATTTCTTTACCTGCTTTGTCGAGAACTTCTTCTAAGTTCATGCCCATTTCATTGCAAACATAGTTGCATCCTGTTCATTTTGGAAATACCAAGCACGGCCGGTTGGGTGTGCAAGATCACGGAACTTGTTTTGACAATTCTCCAAACACCATGTGAGTTTTTCGGCAAAATCATCATCTCGTAACATTATAGCATGATAGGTGTCTAACAGTGACATAAGTCTTTCATCTACCTTGAGATGTTCTTCTGCTCGTTGAGCTCTTAGAATGGTAGTGGTTGGATCCGGAGGAAATATCATGTACTGTGTCTCAACAACCATTCTGTTAGTCTAGCACCCTGCAGCTTGGCGCGAACCTGATATTTATAACCACGATCAAAATGATCTACCATTCTATGCCACACCGGAGTTTCAACTGCATGCTCCATTATCCATTTGCCTTGTTCGCTCTGCTGCCATTGCCAAAGTGGTTCTGCAGCATATAGGTCTGGATCGTCAACGTCGCCCATTGTGAATGTATGGACAACGACTTCTTTAATTTCTTCTACACCATCATCTATTATCATATACTGATATATAGTCTTAGTAGGCCGGCCGCCAAGAAAAATATATTCACTGCCCCACTGATCAGTTTGCCAATTGATTTTCATTTTAGACATTACCTCTGCCCCCAAATTTCAGCATGAACATCATGGCATCGTAGTCATCTTCAAATTGAAAATACAATGCATGGTAGTGTTCTTCTCGCCACAATCCTCGACAGTTGTTTATGCACCATACAGCCATTTCTTCAACTTGTGCATGAGTTATTTGATCGAAGTTTACTCTGTAGGGGAACACCGCCCTAACCCTAGTGCTGAGAACTTGGTCAATTGTACCTAGTCTAGTCTTGGCCATTACCATATTTCAACAAGAACATTGTGCGTTTTTGATCATCGTAAAAATCTAATCGAACAGTATGTTGTGATTTTTTACCTTCGTACCATCCTAACTCTATCACCGGCCACCATTCGCCACCTTGTGGAGGTCTAACATAGTCAGTATCCTTTACGTATTCTCTATGATCACGAAGTGTAAAACCTAGGACATCTTTCATCTTTGCTCGTGAAAGATACACAGAGGGTTTTTCACGTTGCTTAATACGCTCAAACACACTATGCCACTGAGCAGGAGTCATAACAACGGGTTTACTCATTTAACCACTTTTGAATAATAGAGTTGGCTTCTTTTGGATCTCGAGAATTCCAAAGACGGTGTTCTTCGTTGTGTCCGTGATCCCCATCATTGAGATAGATTTTGCCAATCTCCGGAAAATAATTCAAGAACGCCTGTCCAAGTCGATAGTCGGGATTACGCATGAATTCCATAATCCAATGCTGTTCAAATTCTCTATATCGTTCTTTTGAAATCACATCCACATCAACCGGAACATCGTTGCCTCAACATCGTCTTTAATGTAAACAGTCCACATGGGATCGCCGCTGTTAAAACGATGGCACATGTCTGCGGTGGGGCAGATACGAGTCATCCATTCTTCGAATGCTCGATCATCCTTGGGATACACCCAACAGTACCAGCCACGGGGAGGCGGATCTAAAATCAATTCTTTAATAGGATGCCCGGCATTAGGAGGAGTTTTCCCGTCCTCAAATTTCCAATAATGCACACTGACTTTCACGACCAGGTCCTGTGTTTTTCAGCCACCCATTCGTTACCATCATATTCTGCAATTTCCCATTCAACATCGCCCGGTACTTCGACAATTTTTAGATTGGCGTGGTCTCCGTTTGCTGCCATACCTAGGTCTTTCACAATCTTTACAAGATAGGGATCGTCTCTAGGAATTTCTCGCACGTACCATTTTGGATCAGTTATACCTGCCATCTGTTTGTATGCGGTTTCAGCACGGCCGCTGAGTCCAAATCCGCCATAGCAGGTATTGATAACGATAAATTGAATTCCACGTAGGGCTTTGATTAATTCTTCGTTGCTCATGTTAATCTCCAAAGTGCTTGATCAGTAGATTAAGGGCATTGATGGTCACAGTATTGCCCGTGACGTCTTCTGGATGTAACCACACACCGTCTAGATTGTCTTCTGTACGGGGATTTTTACGCCAGGCTGCTAACTCTTTGGTAAGATAGCTACGGTACTCTTTCAAGTTTAGCAGGGTGATGCGATCTGCTGTTTCACCGTCTAGGGTAATAGGTCCAATACGTTTGCTCATGATCCTTCCTTTTCTAATTCTTCAACTAACAAGTGAGCAAATTTTTGACAAAATATATTAAACCAAAGAGTATTTAATACTTCATCTGGTGCGCCGGCAGCGACTGCAATGGCCTTCAATTCTTCGTTCATTATGTTACTCCAAAATGATCTTTAATACGATCTCTAATCCTGTGCATAGCATCAATCTCAATATAACTTATATCAGTTTTTAATGCAACTTCGGCACATTCCCGCACAATCAACTCGGCGAACTTTTGTTCGAACTCTGCTGGATTAGTATAAGACCAACTATCACCTAATCGCTTTTTTCTAGCATGTTCAGCAAGTTGTCGAATTCGTTCGTTCATAGTTTTTCTCCGCAATGTGGACACAGTTTGGTTGTAGCATTACGCATTTCTTTCAGTGTCTTGTTGAGCTTTCTAGCATCAGCAGTAATCTTGCGTATGGCTTTACGGTCTCTGTCGTGTTTGGTCTTGCTCAATTCTTCTTTAAGGTGTAGCTTCATTTTGTTAAGCCTACCCTCAAAGATTTCAATAAAGCCGGTTATGCCTGTTTCTGATGCCATATTAAACTTCCAATACAATGTTGGGATTCCAGCCTGTATCTTCAGTGTAGCCATCGCCTTCGTAGCCTCTGGGATTACAAACTATTCGAGTACTACCGATTGTGTAATCAAACGGATGATGAGTATGTCCGTGAGTCCAAAGTTTAATCTGTGGATGATCTAGTATGAACTCACTTAGATCGCTGTGATAGCCACCGTTCATGATGTAGTCATGTGCATACTGAGGATGACAGCTCATATGGCTGGGAGTATGATGTCCTACCACCACAAACTTCTGCTCCTGAGGATAACCATCCATCACCGTCCTAAAGTATTGCAGTGTCTTGCGATGACGATCTGCAATGTCAGCAGGCTTGAGAGATCTATAACCTGCATCATCATTGCGAATAATTCTAAAATCATTCATCATGTCTGCAAGTGCATGAAGTGTAAATGGATCATGCTTGTTACAGTCAGTCCAAAGTGTAGCACCCATAAACACAATGTCTGATACTTCACCAGTTTCGTGATTTCTATCTTGAATAATTTTAGTGTCATTTTCTAAGAAATAGACATTGGGATACTTGGCGCACTCTTCACGCAGGTGATCAAGGCTGGCATAGAACTTACCGTGGTAGAACTCATGATTGCCCGCAACATAAATCACATGCGGAAATTGGAAACTGCAACGCTTTAGGAAATCACGGAATCGCTGAGCCTTGAGCTGTCTACTGCCCAACATTTCTAACATGGCCGCAGTTCTAACATTTTCGTCCTGATGGTCGTGGAGATCTTGGGCAACCATAATGTCGCCGCTCAAAATTAGTAGATCGTAATCAGCATCGTTAGGGATCATAACGTCTGAAAACTCTAAATGCAGATCTGAAACCAATTTAACTCTCATGGTAATCTCCTATAATATACATATATTATAGCATCAGATTACCCATCTGTCAACAGGTCAACTACTCATTTAATTGGGGGGACGTCTGGATGTTAATTACTTAATTGCCACTCTAACCATATCAAGAACGTGGTAACTAGCAATGTCAATATTAAAACAATTTGTGGTAGTCTCATAATTTGTATAATTTAAAAAAGTAAGTAATTAAGGCGCCAGCGGTAAAAGACCAACACAGTACATCAATTTGTCTTTGACGGTGGCGAGCCATAGCAGATAATTCGGCTTGATGTTCTTTTTCCATTGTTGTTCCTATTAGTTAGTAAAAGTATTTACTTATAAAAATAAGAATATTAAACTGTGATGTTATTATTCTAACATGTAAAAAAATTAACATGTTGTTTTTGCAACACCTAGTAATTATCACACATAAAAATCTATAGTGCTTACTTTGAATATTTCCATAAGCACATGATTTTCGTGTGCTCTTTTCAAATACAAATCATACAAGTATTCTCTTAACTGTATTTTTTCAGTTAGTTGTTTGTTATACTCATCCCACTTTTCTTCATTCTTTCTTGCATGCACATCGGCCAGTATGCCATCTACATTGGCATAACTTGGTGGCACTATTGGAAACCATACAACAGCATCCATTATGTTTTTTCCTTGCGTTCTTTGGCCTCAGCCCTAGAAAAATAATAAAGTAGTTTGCCACGTAATTCTGCTGAGTCGGCAGCGCCACCCCATTCAGCAAGACGATTCCAAATTAACACAAGTTGTTTACTGTCACACCTGTCTCCATTGGTTGTTAACCATGATGATAACTGTTGGTGTCGTAATCCAGGGTCGTGTATTGAATATGCAATTTTATAAAAATTAGATACCAAGCAGGTGTTAGTATCGGTAGCAACTGCTCCGCCTATGCAATCATCACAGGGTTGACCTAGACTAGATGCACTGAGAAATGATAATAAAAATACTAGTTGCCATTTCATTGCGACATGTCAGCGGTAGCTAGATTAATTCTAGTCTTGACCACGCTTAGGTCAGCGGGTTCTGTTTTGAATCCAACTGCCACGTATCCATCAAAGTCGCCAACCTCTGGAGGAATACCACCGCGACAGATAAATGTGGCGCCTTGTTTGGTTTCCCACTCTGAAGACTTGCTGGTACCTTCTAGTTTATCGCAGGTAACCTCGCCGTTGAGCATGCCAATGATGGCAGCATTGCGTCCTGGATCCTTGTTGAATAAACTGGTAACTAATCCGTCTAGTGTGTTGTCTCTACCTTTGGGACCAAAGGACAACATGGTTGTTCTGGTATTAACTACCAGAGCAGCTTTATGTACCACTACGGTCACTGCTTCTAGATCTTTTTGTAGACTAACAGCAACTGGTATGAGATGATTTACTTCTTTGAGATTAGTCACCTTGCTGCTTTGTGTTATTGCATCTAGAATAACAGTTCTGCTGTCCCAGGCAAAATAACCAAAGAAGAACACACTGGCCAGTAATATAACTTCAAACAGTTTAAAGGGGCTGTCCACCCACTTGATCAAATCTATTGCTTTGTCCAGCATGGATGATGCTGATTTAGTTGTGCTACTAACATCAATTACAATAGGAGAATTGGTTGCTTTCTTAACAGGTGTTTTTTTAGCAGGCGCTTTCTTAACAGGTGTTTTTTTAGCAGGCGGTTTGGCAGGTGCCTTCTTAGCAGGCGTTTTTTTAATAACCATCGATTCGCTCCCGGTTACATATATTTAGAGCGAATTTGTTCTAGATTAACTGAGTAGTTTACCTTAGATACTTAACTGAGGTGACGGGCCTTTTTGCTTATCGCCCCAATCAATGCTAGAAACTTTAAAGTTAGCTTCTATATTTTTTTCAACATCTATCTTATTAAAGTAAAGACTAGCAGTCGGAGACATTAGCAGTACATGATCAAATTGTGCGCCTTCGCCGTCAACACCTGCCTTCTTCTCTAATATTGCCATATAGTTTTGAAAACCCATTTTTCCTAACGCATTCTTAAATTGATCTTTGTCCATAGCTAGCGCATTGTTAAAGTATACATCAAAATATTTTGTAGCATACTTATACGTTTCTTTAGCCATTACTTCAATCATCAACTTTCCTAAACCTGGCTTATGTGATTCTAACTTTTGTGCTAGATCTAACAAATTGGTTTTCTTTGCATTAGGATTGCCAGTAATTTGTTGTAACGAAACCTTTAATTCTATTGGCAAATCGGGTGCTGTTGCGTAGACTTTCTCAATGTCAGGAGTTCCAAAGTCAGCAGCTGAATCCATTAATCTTCCGCCTTTTGAACCACCTTGTCCTTTTACTTCTACTGCATCTCCGTCAATCATTAAGTCTCCTTTGCCTTGAGGAGCAAAGGTAATCTTTGGTGATAACAATGCCAGGGCGATTTCGCCTGGTCCTCTTGTTGGACTCTTTGTCTGAATTCCAAACAACAATGCGTATAGATTTTTTACAAACTGTTCGCTTACATTTCCTACACCTTGTAGTATAGACTCTGTAGAAACACGTTTGTTAGCAGTTTTTAATGTAGATATATTAACATAGTCATATTGACCGTAATTGACCAAGAATTCCTCAAGATCATCGATATCTGAATCTGTAGCTGTTAATGCTTTTACAAATTCTTTCAATACGTCTTTTGGCAGCTGATCTTTCTCGGGAGAAGTTGTAGGTTTTGTAAGGTAATTATACGGATTAACCTTATCAGTTTCTGGTTCTACTTCACCTTTCTTTAATTTTTTAGGTGGCGTAACTTCTATCTTAGACATAGAATAAACTTTTCTAAGAAACTCGGGATTGTTCTGTAATAAGTTAGTAACATAGTCTAACCGTTCTTTTTGTTTTTGGACAGCAGCAGGATCAACAGCTGGCGCTGTGGCAGGGTCAAGTTGACCTTCTACTTCTAATAAAAATTCAAATGCTCTCATGTTAGTATTTAGCTGATTTCTGGAAACAGGCATTCTTGAATAAACACCTTAACATCCTCTTCTGAAAGCCCTAAACTAACCATTACACGTGGTGTATGCGGGTTTTGTTTTTGATTATCGCAGTAATAGTTCTGGTATGATGTGGTATCCATGACGGAATCATGTGTTTCTCCCACAGTTTCTAAGTAATGATTTACTAATATACCAGCTAAAGCGATGATCTGTTCTAGTTCGTGTTCGTCGCTTACATTGCCTGCAGCCACCATGTGTTGGCTAAAGATACGTTCAGCCCAATCTGGTAACTTACGTTTTTTGTTCCATTCGTATCGCCCTACTTCTTCACCAAAGTAATCGATCATAGGGTGGAATTTATCGTAGGTTGGGCTATAGTCAATAAAGCAACCTGTTATCTTGTTCTTGCCTGCGATAACATCAAATCCAAATATAGGTGCTGGATTTGTTGTGTGTGGAAACACACAGCAGTGCATCATCCAGAGTCCTTTGCTTTCGCGAGCATCTACAACATCAACGTGAGCCCTACGATAACTATCACTGGTCCATACACGATTAATCCAACCAGGCTGATTGAATCGGCTCATACCTGCTTCAAAGACTTCTGTTCCTGTTTTATTAAAACTGTTCTCTAATAGCTGTTGAACTTCTATCAGTGTGTCCCATACTTTATTTGTTGATGTTTGCAATTTCTATCATCTCTTTAAAAAATTGGGTGGCAAAGTCAAAACAAACTTTTGCTTCGTCTGCCATGCTGTCGTCTATCTTTAAACGTACCGTTGCTTTTAAATCATCAGCATTTTCAAATTGATAGTACTTGCCGGCACCTGGAACTTTTTTAGCAATCATTTGCCCGCCAGCTAGATCGCCCATGTGTCGTACATAAATGTGTGCCATTAACAGTTTGGGATCATCTTTAATTTTCATAATGTGATCCATGTATGATTTGACCACTGCACACATTTTGGGTCTATCATCTTCGTCTGATCCCCACAGTTCCTCAAAGTCAGCTCTAATGGCCTTGGCTCGTAGGATTCCCGGCATGTCGGACAGCAGTCCATGCGGCATAGCACATACTTCCAACAGCTCATACATGGGAAACTGATTGTAGAGATATGTGGCATACAGTTTGGGGTCTATGTTTCCCGAAAACAGTATTTTTACAAACTCCTGTCTTTCTGCATTGGTGTGATTGTCTTTGGTTAATTCTTTTAGGCTCATGATATGACTCCGTGATTATCTGAAACGTAGTATCAGCATCACAAGATCCTGTTCACTGTTGAGCTTGAGAATGTAATCGTTGACATTGAATCTTTGATACTGCCAACGTGTTCCCAATGGACCAAAAGCCGATTCTACAAATCGTATTATACTTAGTTTGCCAGCCTTGCCACTGGCCTGAGAATTGGGACGCTGATCTCTAAAATGAACCCAATAACCGAATCTACGTGCCCCTGTAAATTGATGTTTGATTAAACGAACATCATCAAAGGTCATTCTTCTTGTTCTAGTGTAATTCTCAACGGAAAACCATTGCTTCGTGCCAGTTGAGTTGATTCTATGCCCTTGGTCTCGGCAATCTCATGAGTATAAACTCCTGCCACAGCACTACCAGAATTATGTATTTCTAAGGTAATATCTTTGGCTGCACTTACGCTGTGTTTGAATATGTCTGTCAACAATTCTATCACGAACTCCATAGGAGTCTTTTCGTCGTTGAGCACGATCACTTTCCACATTTTAGGTGGCTGTAAACTTGTTACAATCTTTTCTTCTATTTGAATTTCAGTGGTCATTTTTGTTTCTCCAACTGGGGGATTTCTCCCCCATTGATTGATTATTTAACTTCCACAATGTCAATCACACGTGGCTTTTCAGACTCAGGAATATTGCGGATCAATTTCACAATCAGCATGCCATTGCGTATTTCTGCACCTGCAACTTCCATGTGTTCGGCAAGTGGGAACTCGCGAACAAAGTCACGGGTAGCTAGACCGCGATGTAGATAAACAATTTCAGGCTGCTCATGACGAATAGATTCTGCTCCTTCGCCTTTTACTGTAAGCACATTAGCTTCTACAGTTACAGCAATTTCCGATTTCTCAAACCCTGTCACAGCAATTTGAATCTCATACTGATTCTCACCAGTCTTGATTATATTGTGTGGAGGATAGTTGTTGGACACACTGTTGGAAAATCTACGCTCCATTTGGTCGAACATGGTGTCGAATCCAATCAGTGCTCTATTAATAGCTTCAATTCTTTGTAATGCGTTATTGTTCATAATAGTCTCCTTATAAAGTAAGAACAATTGGGGCCCCGAAGGTACCCCATTGACAATTAGCTAGGCTTAGTTTCAGTGAACGTAGCGTCTACCACATTGTCATCTGCTTTGGCTTCTGGTTGAGGCGCTTGAGCTGCCTGTTCCTTGGCCTGCTTTTTCTCCAACAATACTTTCATTGCCGGGAAAACTTTTTCAAGCTCTGCTTTAATCTTGTCAGCATCGTCGCCTTGTTTAGCAATTTCAACTGCGGTGATTGCCGCTTGAATTTCTTCTACTTGCTCAGTGGTCAATTGATCTTTAAACTCTTCTAGATCTTTTTCAATTTCATGCACAGTGGCCTCTGCTTGATTGCGAGTATCAATCAATTCACGAGTCTTTTTGTCAGATTCAGCGTTTTGTTCAGCTTCGACGACCATACGTTCAATTTCTTCTTTGCTCAAACCACTATCTGATTTAATAGTGATTTTGTTTTCTTTACCTGTTGACTTGTCCTTGGCAGCAATATGCATGATACCGTTAGCATCAATATCAAAGGACACTTCAATCTGTGGCTGGCCACGGCGTTGAGGTTGGATGCCTTCTAGGTTAAACTCGCCCAGCAACTTGTTATATTGTACAAGCTCACGCTCACCCTGGAACACTTTGATGGTCACAGCCGGCTGGTTGTCCTCGGCCGTGGAGAATGTCTGCTGTCCCTTGGTTGGGATAGTTGTATTCTTTTGAATGACTTTGGCAAATACACCACCCATAGTTTCAATGCCTAGGCTCAATGGTGTAACGTCTAACAATAGCACGTCATTACGCTCACCACCCAACACAGCACCTTGTACTGCGGCACCTGCTGCAACTGCTTCATCTGGGTTAACATCCTTACGTGGTGCCTTGCCAAACAGTTTTTCTACAGTTTCCTGTACCTTGGGCATGCGTGTCATACCGCCAACTAGAATAACTTCATCGATTTCATCCAACGACACACCTGCATCTTTGATAGCAGTCTGACATGGTCCAACTGATCGCTGAATCAATTCATCAACCAACTGTTCTAGTTTAGCTCTGCTAAGATTGATGTTCATGTGTTTGGGACCACTGGCATCTGCTGTGATGTAAGGCAAGTTCACAGATGTTTGAGTAGAACTAGACAATTCAATTTTGGCCTTTTCAGCAGATTCTTTTAATCGCTGTAGTGCAAGTACATCTTTGGTTAGGTCAACGCCTTGGTCTTTACGGAATTCCTCTACCAAGTAATCCATGATGCGTTGGTCAAAGTCTTCTCCACCTAGGAAGGTATCTCCGTTGGTGCTTAGTACCTCGATTTGTTTATCGCCTTCCACATTTGCGATTTCAATGATTGATACGTCGAATGTACCACCACCAAGGTCGTAACCAGCAATTTTCCTATCTCTTTTATCAGTTTTATCAACGCCATACGCAAGAGCTGCCGCAGTAGGCTCATTGATAATACGCAGTACTTCCAGGCCTGCGATCTGTCCAGCATCCTTAGTAGCTTGTCTTTGGCTGTCGTTAAAGTACGCAGGAACTGTGATAACTGCTTGAGTAACTTCATGTCCTAAATAATCCTCTGCTGTCTTTTTCATCTTGCGCAGAACTTCTGCTGAGATTTGTGGAGGTGCCAACTCTTGATCATTAGCACGAATCCATGCATCGCCGTTCTTGGCTTCCATGATTTCGTAGGGCATGAGGTTGATGTCCTTTTGAACAGCTTCCTCTTTAAATTTACGTCCAATCAAACGCTTTGAAGCATAGATTGTATTTTTAGGATTGGTAACTGATTGACGTTTTGCAGAAGCACCTACAAGAATTTCATCTTTGCCGTAGGCAACGATTGAAGGCGTTGTTCTAGCACCTTCTGCATTTTCAATTACTTTGGGGATGCCGTTTTCAATAACGGCTACACATGAGTTTGTGGTACCTAAATCGATACCGATGATCTTAGACATAATTATCTCCTTTTAAAGTAAGATCTAGATTGTGAGCACTATGCTCTATAAACCGCCCGCTTTGGTGCAGCTTACGATTTTATTTATATCAAATATTCTCTAAATTCTGAATATTTGACCATTTTTTTAGTTTTTCTATTTTAACAGCCTGCGCCCGTTCAATATTAGTGTATGACACAATATCCATGCTATGTAATATATCAATCATGGCTAGCATATCGCCCAGCTCTTCTTCCAGATGTTCCCTATTAGTTTTAGGTTTTCCTGGTTTATAGTTATCCAATCCAAAGCGGCTGATTTTACTAACTGCTTGAATTACTTCTGCACATTCTTCTTGAAGAATGTCCATTACTTCTTTAGTTTGTGTGTCCATATATTATCGTGTGCTTGCAAATGGTGCGATATAATTACCGTTGCTCATGGTGCTGGTTCGCAGAGCTTTGTAGACATTTTGTACGCCTACCGCTTGATTCCATGCATCTTCGAGAGCATGATGTTTTAATACAGGGGGACGGTTGGGATTAATACCTATATCAAAGATTGTACGGGTATCTCGCACTTCCCAAAAACTCCAAGGAATAGCTTTGCCAATTTTACGGAAATACCATTCTAGGATTGTAACGTCAAAGCCAGCACCGTGACTCCATACTCGCTTGGCGCCCCAACAAAATTTATACAGTTGAGTCATTGCTTCTTCGATGGAGATTCTATTTGCAGGATCAAATGCTTCATCCTGAGCAGCTTGGCTTTGATTAGCCCACCAATCTAAGGTAGCCTGCGAAACCGTAGCACCAATCCGATCACAACTATCAACATCAACACGGACATAAAATTTCTCACATTTCTTTTCGGTTACATCGTCACCAAAAGGATCAAATTTAACTGCTCCGATGGTCAAGATTGTTGCTGTGGGGAGAACATCTAAGGTCTCCAAGTCGATCATAATATCTGTGTTCATACAGTTATTATACTACCTTTCTGACAGAATGTCAATAGATTAAAACATTTTTTTAGGTAATTCGTTTTCACGCAGTTTCTTGCGCCATCTGGCCACTGCGGCACCTTTGAGGCGTTTGCGCATGGTAGTAGGTTTTTCGTAAAACTCTTTTTGTCTCAGTTCATCGAGAATACCACTTTCTTCGATTTTCTTTTTGAATCGGCGGAGAGCTTGATTGATATTTTCGCCTTCTTTGAGAACCACTGTTCTTCCTAGAGTAACTCTTGATTTATTCATAATTGTTTATGGTTAGGTTAAGTAAAGATTCACAATCCTCACTAGCATATATAGCCTTTGCATTGGCACGTGATAAATTTCTTAGTGTGCCAAAATAGTGTGAATTTTTTTGAGCGCAGATGTATCCTATGATAAGACTGTTTGCACTATCTGCATTGAATATAATGAGATTGCTCTTGGATTTTTTATCCAACAACCAATCCGTGTTGTGATCAGATGACCAAAGATAGGTAATGATATCATGCTGTGATTTTAGATTCAACAGACTGTCTGAAATGATTTTGGTCTGTTCAGCATTAAGGTCTACCAACAACAATCTAAAACCATCAATCAACACATCGTCAGGAGCAGTAACCACAACTACCTTGGCTGTCATTCTTGTCCTTTGACTTGTTTGACCTTTTGCCAGATGGTAGATTCATTTTGCTCGGCATTTTGAATATAGCCCACTAGCTTTCCTGAATCTTGCGAATCTGTTGACCCTGTTCCCGTTCCATCCATACTGTTATCTTTTTTTTTAGTTTCTTCAACTTGTTCTAAAGCCCATTTCGCTGCTTCTTCTGCGGCTTCATTATCTGTAAAGTCGGGGGCAGCTTTTAGGTATTCGTCCCAAGGAAGACGATCAATAGAACCATTTTCTAAAAGACGTCTGTGTCTTTTTAAAGAATCGCCTGGATGATCGTGTTTCCAATTTCGCTTGGCTTCTCTGATCTCAACTGTGTCATTTTCGTCGTAGTCATCATCCTCTTCATGTAGTTCCTCAGACGCCGTTATATCACCTCCTAGTGCGGTCGGCTGTGTTATGATAGGATCTACGACAGGTTCTGTGTGTGTTGTTTGTATATATGCGGCTGCAGGAAACGGCCATAAACTTGTGGCAGGCGATATAAAAGGTTCCGCTTTTGCAATTTCTTCAAGGGAGTCTACAACCAATTCCTGTGGTTGAGGAACAAAATCATTAATAGATGCTGGCCTGTCTTCATCCTCTTCCTGCTTGCGGAACCATTGGAAACTGTATTGGCTGGCTAACAATAAAATAACTGCTAGTGGATCAAATACTGCAACAATAATGATGATCACCCATGTGACTGCTTTTTCTAATATGTTGGCATCGGGATTGTCGCCGTAGATAAATGCTGCAATATATTTGATAGGGCCTACTTCGGCTTCTACTTTACGTACTTCTGCTGCGATCGGCGCACGTTCTTCGCTAAACTTGGCAATAGTTTTTTGTTCGGCTGCAATCTCAGACTGAAGACGGACACGTTCTTTTTGTTGGCTACGTCTAATTTGAACGGCTTTATCTGCACCTGTTTCTGAACTGCTGCGGGCCATGACTTGGTCCACAGCCTCATCCATCTGTTTGAGTGCTTTACGATTGGCTTCAATGTTGTCTTTACTTGTTTTAATTTTTTCATCGTAGACGGCAATCCTACTCTGCACATCGCCTGACACAAGACTTTGATCACTGTGTGCTTTTGACAAGAATCCAAAGATGCCCATGCTGGTGATCAACATCAATATGGCAATAGCCGCTAACAGATAGGCTCGAATAAAATTTGGTGCTTGATTCCAATTTTGTTTGAGCCACACAGTGCCGGCTAGTTTGCTGATTTCTAAGGCCACACCCATCACGATGATAGGAATAACTGCCGCAGAGAAGATGGCCACTAGTCCGGCCACACTGTAATAAATGGCCACCGCAGATACTGTTAATCCGCTGAGTAGAGCTGACCAGGCAATGAGTTTGTCGCTTGAATTTATCTTCATGAGCTAATATTTATTCTCTTATCCAATGCCAATCTCTGCTCGCATTTGAGAAACAGGCTGTGCTACTCAATGTTTTCTGCACACCATAAGCTATGGCCTGGATGTGCATCCTGCGACAATAGCCGGAACCAGTAGGCCAGGTCATCACAGGGACAGCAACACCGCTGGCATTGCGTTTATACCATTCCACAGCTTGTCCGTTCTCTGCAAACATAACGGCATGTTGCAAGGACTGAGTATACGAATCACGTTGATCGTCGTCTAATTTCTTAAACCAACCAAAAGACACCTGAGCTATCTCATTAAGAAATGTCCCACTACGATATTCAAAAAATCTAGGATTAGAAATATCGTTCGCCATTACCGGGCTAATTGCGACCAGTATTGACAATTTCCCAACCACCATCCATTTTTTGACAGCTGATACCTTTGCGTTGAACATCACGTCCTCCAATTTGCATCCAATAAGTAAATTCACCACAATTGGTAGACATACCTAACCTTGCTGTGGTAATTCGTTTGACGTCATCGTCAGTGCAATCTAGAACAGTCTTGCTATCTACTGTTTCTTTATTTTGAGTAGTGATAGTTTGACTGGTATAACAATATTGTGGCTTGTTGGCTGCAATCTTCGGTGATGATGAACAGCCAACAAGACCTATTGCAGCCAGTAACAAGATCAATTTCATTATTGCGCCTTGGCTTGTTTAGCTTCTGCGATCAACTGATCAAACACTGACTTGGGCATTTCAAGACGCACAAAGGTATAGTGACGACCTTGCATGGTGAACTGTGCCGTTTCGGTTTTCATGTGTTCACGAATGGTTGTGTTTTTAACCACATAGGAGATAGAAGTTTTTGTACTCTTCTTATCGTTGACAAAGTCAATCTTTGTTTCACTATTAACTTCTGAGTTAATGCGCTTGGCAAAGTTATTCATTGCAATAGCATACATCTGTTCTTCAGCTGCCTGTGCGTGAATTGACTCTCCGCCACCGCAGGCATACGCGAACTCTTTCTTCCACCAGAAGTAACCTTTTACACCAGCTTGCGCACATTCTTGATACCAATCTGGTTGAGCATAAGCCTTACGCTCTGAAACTTCCTTCATTGAGGAGCAGCCAGTGATTGCCGCTGCCATTAAGCCTACTAAAATTGCCTTTTTCATCGTGTACCTTTCTGTGTGTGTTAACGATATAATAATTATAGCACCATAGCCGACCAAAGTCAACCGGGTGCCTAACCAATTTACTTAAAGAAGATCAGAGCCATCATTACTGCTTGAATAATGAATCCCAATCCAATAGTGACAACATTGAGCATGTCTTTTTGGACTGTGGCTTTGACAAACAACAGGGTTAGGCCGCCCCAACATAACAACACAAGATCCACTGCGGGCATCTTGTCAGTCAACCCACTCATTACTGCTAATAGACTAGGAACAGTGGCAGCGTGTAGTACAATGACTGCTAGCCAACCAAATGTCTCTGCCGAAATGTGACTGACTTTGGCAGTAGCCCAGGTTTTGAATTCTTGAAGATTTTCAAACTGGGGTATTGGGTTAAATTTGTTAAAGTCTATCATTTTATTTCTTTCCTCTGTAAAAGATATGATTACCGATTGTTCCAATTTTTTCTAGATTCCATTGCGGATTGACATAGTTTGCATGATAATACAGGGCTTCTTTCATCACGTCAAGTCTAAAGCCTTCCAATAACACCTTCTTGGCCACAGCCATGCTTTCATCGTATGCTTTTGGGTTAACGGGTCTTGCTTTGTGGGCAGTGTCACAGTACCATGAGAATTGGCAAATGACTCTGTCTATCACGACTGACTTTTGAAAAACCACTGCGCAAACATCTTTTGGGAACGAGGGATGAGCCGCCCTATTCATAGTGACTTGCGCTACTGCTACTTTGCCTTCAAAGTTTTCGTGTCCTGCTTCGCGATAGATATTCATCGCTAGACATTCTAGTTGTCGTTCTCTAGTCTTAATTGACACAATGTCGGGCGATGATAACATCTGACCCTCACGTAGCTTCGTCATTTTGGTCTGAGTAACATTTTGAACCAAAATGTATACTGCAATCAAGCCCATAACAAAGGCTGTAAATCTAATAAATTTTTCCATAAGTCCTCCTTTGACTTGGTGTGATACAAGTTTCATATCACATTACATAAAGGGAGTTAACTTCACGAGGCTCTGACAGAACCCTACTTTCGTGTAGTTGTCTCCATTAGCCACCACAGCTCATAACGTGTGGTACCTTTGGCGACCCTTGGCATCCCGAAAATACGGGTTTCTCATTGGCCAAGACCCGCGGACATGATGTTGATGGTATCTCTGTCATGTCTACTATCTTAGTTTCTTTGCGAAACGTTTAATATATACCTCATAAAACCAAAATGTGCTATAGAACTGGTGATTATCGACGCATTTTGGAGATATCAATAGCTTCTTCGTCCGAAAATACAGGCACGGCGTTGCTCTTGTGCATTGTCGCAATGCCTTTGACTTTGGTTCCTGTGTAGACCTTGGCAGGTTTGAGAACAGCATTGCCACCTGTGTCAACACTTTTGATATGTGCAGTGGTATTGCGACCCTCGGGTATCTTCAGTGAGTATGATTTACTCAAAGACTCTGCTGCCAGACCACGAGTTCGTTTCTTGTCTTCAATTTCAACTGCCCATTTTTTCTGTAGCTCTTTCCAAGATTCGTCCAATTCTCTAGCCTTTCTAGCGTGTTCAGCTGATGCAAACTTCTGCTTGCCTTTGCGTTTGCCGGTGGTACTAAGCCACGGACCTTCTAAGTGCATTGTCAAAAGAAACCTCCAAACTTGTTAAACTATACAACTAGTATAGCAGGAAATTTAGAAGTTGTCAATATTATTTTGTTGCGTTAGCTAGTTGTTTATAACCGTTATAGGTTGGATGTATTTTATCTTTAGATAATTCTGGAATTTCCAAAATAGTATCTTTATAATTTCTAGCTATGATTCTAACAATATCTTGGACATCTGGTTTAATAGGTGGCATAATCCAAAATACGTTTTTGGCATCAACTGACTGTCGAAGAGCAAGTAGTTCTTGAAATGTTCGTATATTAGTATCGTTTGTTCCTAAACTAATAAGAACAGTGTTAGCTGAAAGATCTTTAAGTAAGAATTTATTATTCCACTTATAACTATTGATACCGCTCTGAACATAGGCAACACATTCTTTACGGATGTCGCTTACGCCTTTGGCAATACTATCACCGAGAATTAAACAATCTAACATCAGCTATTTAAGACCTTAGCAACAGAGTTCATCACTGAAGCGATACGTCCAATGTCACGAAGTTGTTCCACTGTGTAGCCTTCTTGCTTGAGTGTTTCGTAATGTGCTTTCACACAGAAGTGACACTTGCCCACAATACTAGCTGCCAAACTAAATGCTTCAAAGTTGCTTTTGGTAGTTCCGCCATGACTGGCAATAGCGTTCATGCGTAACTGTGCAGGCAGGCCCTTCAGTGCTGGATCATCTGCCATTTCAACATATGGGTACCAGGTATTGTTTTGGGCCATGATTGAAGCCGCCGTCATTGCTGACTCTGCGTGAATAGGAGTATCGGCTAGCATAACTGACAAGATTTTACCGTTGCCTGTTGCAGCAAGTGCGGATACTGCACAACCCATAGCTACATCTGCATCCAATGTGCTACGAAGTAACACAGCATCTAGATTTAACTTGGTATCTTTGGCGTAGTCTGGCAACGCACCTTTTACTGATTCAATAAAATTCATTTTAATATTTTCCTGATGCTAATACAATTTGACAAATATGTTCTAATCGTTCAATGTGTTCAAAAGCCCTCCACGGGCTTGTGTCGATGGCTACAACTCCGTGTCCTTTAATACCTACAATGTCGTAATCGATATTGCCATCCTCATCTAATCCTAACTTCTCATGACAACGGTTGGCAAGTTCTTGACTGATAGGGGGGACATCTCCTACGTTAGATGCTACCTTGGTATAACGATTGAGTTCTGGAAATGCTGAACTGATAGTGCCAAGGTCAATACCGGCATGCATGGCCGCAATGCAATAGGTAGGATGTAGATGAACCACCACCCTAACTTCATTGCTGTGTTGCCCCATTTCTCGTTGTAAACCAAAGTGTAAGGGGATTTCTCCACTAGGCTTCAAATTAGCACTAATATCAGTATAATATTCTTCTTGCCACAACGATCGTTGAATGCTGATCTTTTTAAACTGATCCGGTTGCATTGTCTGTTTACGAACGCCACTAGGTGTAATATAAAAGTGATCACGGTCGTGATGACGAATTGACACATTGCCATCACGACTGGTAATCCAGTTGCGTTTATATGCTTCGACCAAGGTGTCGCAAATTGTTTCTAACATTATGCATGACCTTTGTGAATTAGTTGATTAACAATATTAAGATCAAACTCTAATTTGCTAATTCGATCTCGCATCTGTTGATATTCTTCACTGTGTACATCACCGTTGTTTACCACAATATCTAAATACATTTCTGCGGCTCGATCATGCGCAATTTTAAGATCGTGTTCTAATAATACTCTTCTATCTCTTAACATTATCCGTTCCCTACAATAAAGTGTTTTTTGAGCATTTCTAGCTTGTCTTCATATTCAGCCATGTGTGCTATTTCTTTTTCCACTGCGGTCATCCAATCAGTATGATCGTGTATGGCCATGGGATTGTTCAGCATGATCTCCACGTTCATTCGATGTTTTTGAATCTGTGCTGAAAAGTTTGTTTCTAAAACACTTAGTAATTCTTTTTTCATTGCGACTTATCCTTTATAATATTGTACAATGCCCAGGAACCACACAGTGGCTAACATGCCAAAGTTTGCGGCGCTGGGCCAATCTCTACTGCGTATAGCAGTCACCAACCAAGCAGCATTGCCTACGAATAATAATTCAATGCCCAGTATAGGATCTAGATTGAAACTGACCACTATGGCCCCTGCTAACATGATACCAAAACAGATCCATTTGATCATGATCATATCTTGGGTCCGTTAAATATTCTAGTGCTGTTTTCACCTGTGCCTAACACACAGGCTATTTTGTCATCAAACTGAATCAAGGTCCATGATTTGGTTTCTTCATTCACAAACAAACTGTATCGCGACACAGTGGCGCCAGGTTCAATGCCCCACCATATGGGCTTTTCTTTGTAGTCACTACCGCTTAATCCCCGCAACAACGTAGCTGTGTCAGCACATTCTATAGGCTTTTGTACAGTCACTGACTGAGCCACTGCTAGGCCAAGCACTAACATTACAGGAAGTAAGAAATAATATTTCATATTAGGCCATGGTGATGGCAATGAAAGCCAGCATGAAACTCAGCACCGCTCCCACAATGGGAATCACAACAGGTATGTGTTTGACCACATCTTCTACAGGATCCTTTTCAGATTTATTATTCTCTTGGTTCATTTTCTTCATCTTTATTTATTATATCACATATTACTATGCCTACTACGGTCAGTATAACTGCTATAAAAATAATTAAATCAACCGTCATGTTCATGCTCCGTAATATACCGCTTCATCTGCCGATGGTGGGCACATCTTTTCTCCGTCCCACTTTCGTCCACACCAGCATTCATCTTCTGCGTTTATGATGCAGGTACCGTCACACACATCATCCTTCATATAATCACCAGCTGTGGTAAACTTTAAATCGTTCATATCTTTGTAGCCAGTTCTTTACGTTGTTCTTCAGTGAGTTCGTCACAGCGGCTACTATAGTCAGGCATGCGTAACCAGTCTACTGTGCCGCCCCGTGGGCCATAGACATTTTCCACTGAACGAAACACACCCCAAGTAGCAAACACCATACTGATGATAGCAATGTGCCCAATCACGTTGTAGCCAA
>Ga0209353_10000450_pt1 | contig 25009 bp, 13 predicted proteins | sample LauGreSpBDMM15SD_2_FD_187561 | JGI IMG/M metagenome (GOLD analysis project Ga0209353, IMG submission 187561) | Freshwater lake microbial communities from Lake Michigan, USA - Sp13.BD.MM15.SD (SPAdes) (version 2) | ecosystem: Environmental > Aquatic > Freshwater > Lake | place: Lake Michigan...
AATGTGGAAGATGTTTTCTCTCTTTGTTTTCTCTCTTTGTTTTCTCATTAAGGGAGGGATCATAAGGGAACCGTAGGTTCCCTTATTTAATAATTGCAGAATGGATTTAAAAATACGTATATATTTGATATATCCAAAATGAACGAGAACAATCATGTGTTAACAATCAAGACCGTCCAAATCCAGCCCATCCGAAACTTAACAACAGCACTCAAAGATATTTTAACGGACGCCACAATCACATTCACCAAGGACAGCATGAAAATCATCAATTTCGACAAAACCCACACCATGTTGGTGAGTGTGGTCCTCCATTCCAACAAATTCGAATCCTATAAATGCGTCCCCGACAAAATCGTCGTATGCACCAACACGATGCATTTCTTCAAGCTGATTTCGACGCTTTCGAATGATGATATTCTGACCATGTACATCGACAAGGAGGACTACCAGGACGGAATTGTCTCGTATTTGGGTATGGAATTCGACAACAAGAATGTAGGGCAAACCTACGACTACAAGTTGCGACTCATTGAGCCAGACACGGAGGAATTGGTGATTCCCGACGTGGAGTATTCCACCATCATTAATTTGCCCACCGCGGATTTCCAGAAGATTGTGCGTGATTTGAATGCATTGACGGACCGCGTTGAAATTAAGTCGGTCGGAGATGACCTGATTTTCTCGTGCATGGGGACTTTCGCCAAGACCAAGTTTAAGCGATCGGAATCGGACAGCCATATGGATTTCATCGTGAAGCCCGATCCGTCCGTAGTGGTGCAGGGCGAGTTTTCAGTAAAAAGTCTGAACAATTTTATTAAATGCACGCCTTTGTGCAGTCATTTGGAGATGTATTTGGGGAACGATTTGCCGTTGATTGTCAAGTATGACGTGGCGTCGTTGGGTGAAATCAAGTTGTGTTTGGCGCCTTTACCTCCAAACTAATTGTTTACCTCCAAACTAATTGTTTACCTCCAAACTAATTGTTTACCTCCAAACTAATTGTTTACCTCCAAACTAATTGTTTACCTCCAAACGAATTGTTTACCTCCAAACGAATTGTTTACCTCCAAACTAATTGTTTAACTCCAAACTAATTGTTTAATATACAAAATTATTCAAATATCGTGAATAATTTTGAACGCGATCAAAAAGAAACCTGGTATAATATATACAAATCGATTATGAGTTTACCAGAAAATCTACTCAGTACGATTGAGGAAACGCCAGAAACCCTATTAAAAATGATTGAAGAAAACCCTCCGATAATAGTAGCTGAAGCACATGAATCTTCGGAAAAATTAGAAACATCAAAAACACCTGAAAAATTAGAAACATCAGAAAAAATAAAAACACCTGAAAAATTAGAAAGATCAGAAAAAATAAAAACACCTGAAAAATTAGAAAGATCCGTAAAATTAGAAAGATCAGAAAAAATAAAAACACCTGAAACCCCAGAAAATCCATTGGAACAATTTTACAATGACCAACAAATTACGCAATATGGATACGATATAAAAAAGGCGGTTGCCAGATTTAAAGAAAAATGGGATAAAGAATTGAATAACGAAGCCGATAAAGAACTTTTCAAAGAAAAAGTTGAAAAATGGGCGGAATATAAAGACTATAAAAGAAACCCTCCACCACCAATGAATCCATTTAGTAGTCAGGCACAAAAAGAGCGAACCGAAAATAAGGATAATATCGAAAATTTGAATCGCATTTTAACGGGACGCATGGATTATAGAATGTACGAAGAGTACTTGAAAAATGCTCAACCTAAAAATCAGCCAATTGCGTCTGCCGCTGCCAATCATGAACGTGCACCCGCGATAACAAAACTCCAAGCAGAACGTAAATTGTATATAGAACGCAATGACATAATAGAAACCCACCATTCAATTGTGTTCCGAGTTCAACAATTGGGCCAAGGCGCGTCTGGCGATGTATACAAAGCCATAAAAATAAATAAAAAACATGCGGATGGAAATCTGAAAACGCCCACTGAAATCGAAGACGAGAAAAAATCAATTATAAATGATGACGATAAACGATATTGCATAATTAAAATATTTATACGAGCAACCGGTACTGCAAAAGAACTCGAAATAGATCGAGAAGATAAAATGTTAAGATTATTAACCGATAAGCAAGAAGAAGACAATGTGCAATTTACAGTAAAGTATATTGGAAGAGAGAATAGCGCAAACTATCACGATATTCTTTTTTATGAATATAAACCATATTATATAACACTGGATGAATATATTAATAATATTGTAAATACCCCGAAATTGACGCCCGGTGCAGTTGACCATGAAAAATACAATTTAACAAAGATATTTTATAATATATTTTTATGCATTCGGTATATACAAAAGTATGGTATTATGCATTTTGACTTGAAACCTGCTAACATCATGGTGTTGAAACAACCGGATGCCGCTTCGTATAACAATGTTTTGTTTTTAATTGATTTTGGGGCATCGTGCAAAATTGCGGGAAAAGAAGGGAGTAAAAACATTTTAAATTGCAATCCAAACAATTTTTACTTTAATTACACCCCCTATTTTGCGGATATCCGTATGTTATCATGCAAATTACAAAATATTGGCGCATCGAGCAATTGTTTTATTCCCAGCCGTCTAAAAAAAATTGATTACTTTTCACTTGGTGCCGTAATGTTTTCGTGTTTTAAGCGAATTGATGAAAGAAATAATTCATCTGAAGCAGAAACTCGGTTCCCATTTTTTTCAAAAACGGGTACTGTAAATGAGTTTATTTCCAATGGCAAGCTTAAAACGATTAGCAATTTATTGGATTATTATTTTTTATATTCAATGGATACTTCTAGTATTCGAGAACAAAACATTGAAAAAATAAAAAGAAACAATTTTAAATTTGACATAGAAACATTAGAGAGTGAAATAACCACATGGAAAATGAAATTGGATTTATATTTTGAGAGTATTGACGAGAAAATGAATGAATTCTATCACATTAATAATATTACGAATGAAAAAGACAAAATACCCAAATTAAAAGATTTTTTTAAACAATATCGGGTAAAAAGTGAATATGCAGTTTCGAGCAAAGAAAGTGATAGTGAGGATAGCAAAGGAAGTCCAAAAAGTAAAGGAAGTCCGAAAAGCAAAAAGACAGGTAAAGGGACTAAAAAAGGTAAACGTATAAAAAGTAAAACAACTCGTAAACGTATAAAAAGTAAAACAACTCGTAAAAAGTAAAACAACTCGTAAAAAGTAAAGGGACTCAAAGAATGAAAAAAACCCATGAAATACCGAGGTGTATAAAATAGTTTAGCATCTTTCAAAGTTTCTTTTATTTAGCTAATATATAAAATGTCTCTTTTAATGCTCGTTGTTATGGCTCTCCTTTTCGCCGCATTGTCTCCCGGTGTTATCATTTGGCTTCCTTTTGGCGCGTCCAGAAGGGTTGCCGCGTTGGTTCATGGCCTCGTTTTTGCCGTTGTTTGGCACTTCCTTCACAGACCCATTGCTAGGTTGGTTTCTTCCGTTGAGGGAATGGATGAGGAGGAGGAACTGAAGATGATGAAGAATAAGAAATAAATAACCGCTTTGTATTGTACCGATTTTTGAAATCAGAAATCGGTACTAAAAATAAGGATTTTTATACCGGTGAAGATTTATACCGGTGAAGATTTATACCGGTGAAGATTTATACCGGTGAAGATTTAAAATGGTTAAGCGAAGCGGAACCCCATAGGGGTGTTATTTCAAATCATTACCGATACCGCGCGGTATCGGAGAATTCGTAAACTTGTTGAATGTCCCATTTTAATTCTTCAATGGTGTAAATGTTAAAAATATATTTATTATAATATACAATGAGTGGTTTTGTCGTTAAAATGCCTCGTCCAGTTTTTTTTAAATGGTGTGTAAAACGCCAAACAGGTGTAAAAGAGTATTTAAATGTTTATTTATGTTGTGGAGATAATACTAATAAACGTACTCTGTTATTTTCAGAGATTTTTAATGCATTGACTAGAAAAATAAATATATATAATGAAGCGAAAGGTGAAACAAATCATTTACCAGGTAGGTGTGATCTTGAATGTCAAAAAAACATTTCTATCAATCATGAATATTTACTCAAATTACTTCAAAAGTATAAGTATGACATCAACAACATAGAAGGATTTTGTGGAGAACACATGAATCAAAACTATATAAATGTTTCTCTGCGTAAACCAGAAAGTTTTTGCATATTTTTGACAAGCACAAATCCAACTATTACGGTCCCAATAAATCCACAAAATGAAATATTGCATAGTGTGGTTACTTTTCATTTTGAACCACACTCAGATGGTAGTATGGTCCTTATAATCGACGCAATTTGTGCAGCAGACCGTAATTATGTTAAAAACAATGGCGGAAGACGTTTAATTACGCTTTTAGTTGGGACTTGTAAAGAATTGGATATTCGAACAATTCAACTTTTTGCAATTGACGAGCAAAAAACACTTGATTTTTATAAAAAAATGGGGTTTATTGAAACTGGAGATGTAGATCCTGATGGGAATGTCGGACAACAGCTTAATATGAATTCAAATAGTTTATCAGTTGTTGCATCAGCAGCAAAAGTTGGTAATAAAATGATTAAAAACTTTAAAGACAACAAAAAAGATAAAAAAGAATTGAACAGTATTGTATCTGATCCGGAAATAACAAGTGAAGAATTGTCTAGATTGTTATCAATGGATTCGGATGTAGAAGAATCTGATTCGCAAATAACAAGTGAAGAATTGTCTAGATTGTTATCAATCAATTCAGAAAAAGAAGATGTACATGAATCTAACCGTCAAACCGGCCATGAAGTAACTATAATTCCTCTTAAATGGACTGAAGCGGATGAAATAGAGATGGAAAAGCGCTCCTCATTTTTTGATAATGAGGGGGAAATGCATTCAGCGCATGTTGAAAAAAAAACATCTGCAAAAGAAGAGGTTTTTCATCCGATTGAATGGACTGCAGCGGATGAAAGAAAGATAAATAACACCCCCTCTTTTTTTAGAGACATTAGAAGCGAAATGAAAAAAAACCCAGGTTCATTTCAAAATGCATTGAAAATTGAAACTGCAAAAATAAACGAGTCCAGCGCATTGCCATTATTGAGTGCGTCAGTTCATGGTGTACAAAAAGATATACGTGTATTGGGAAGAGAAAAAAGAAAATTTTTAGAAGAAAAAGAAAAAGAAGAAGAAAAAGAAGAAGAAAAAGAAGAACAACTATTAGAAGATATCAGGGAGTTGAAGGAAAACCAAGATTATAAACGCGGAAGAAGAAGAAGTAAAGGCGGCAAATCCAAAAAACGGAAAACAAAGAAAAACACAGGAAAAAGGCGGACGTTGAGAAAGAAATGCGGAGTTTAGCGAATATATTTTTTGGCGAGTATTTGTCAAAAAATATGGGGATAAATGTCTTGCGATATTGTATAGAATGAGTCATTTTCTTCCTCCTGCTGCTAAAATACTTGATGATTATAGACAAGAAAAAGAAGAAGAAGAAAAAAAAGGGGAAGCATTTACAAAGGGCCAAGACGACAAAGAAAAACATGCAGAATCTAATGCTGCATTCGAAAGAATGCAGACTATGTCTGCAAAATTAACAAAACAAAGTAAAAAAATTCATCCAAAACAACCATATTTTGATAAAGAAGAAAACAGAGAAAAATTTAAAGAAACACTAAAAGAAATGAAATCTATAAAAGATGAATATTATCCCGATATAGTCCCTGAAGTAGATGTGTTGTTTGATGAAAGCAAAGCTGAGACGTATCCAACATTATCTGACGCATTGGAAGAAAATGAGGGCAAAATGTTTATTCGAAATGAGAAAAATCAGCTTACAACTTTTAGTATGGATATAAGTCCAGTTTACTGCGGTGAAAAACGAAATGAAATGAATGAAATAACTGGCTATAATGTAGCTAGTGCACAAAGAGTTGCTGAATACAGTGCAAAAAAATTTCTTAGCGAACATTTTCTAACTCAGGATGGAAAATATATGTTCCCTGTCAAAATGCACCGTGCAGGCGATTTTGAATATTCAAATGACCCAACAAATGGTTTACATATCGCCATTACACACAAAATATACGAAAAACCCATCCGTCCACATTCCCGATATATGGTTAAAAAACATTATTATTTTATTGATTACCATGAATCAGGGCAACCTCCTGAATATAAAGGTGTAAAATCAGCATTTAGTAAAGTATTAACTCCCAAAGATTCATTTTCATTATACCCAACAGGGTATGCAGAAACATATCCGGATTTATTTGTACCAGATTTTGCTAAAAGTGTTTCACAAAAGAAAAAACCAAACAATAAAAAACCCTTTTTTACAAAGAGGCAGGATCTTTTGTTTAGATCGAAAATTAGAGACATATATGAACCATTCATGAAAGGTTGGGGAAGTGAAATACAACTAAACAAAATGGTGGATTTGAGTGAAATACTTAATAATCAAAACTCCAACCATTTTAATTATTTTTATTTCAAAGACAAATTTCATGCGTATAACAACGGTAGCTTCGATATATTTACTGCAAATGATTATATTAAACATTTGGAATCAATGGTAGATGAAAAGCGCGGAGGCAGATCCAGAAAACGAGGCCAAAATAAAACAAAAAAAAGACGCGGTCAAAAGAAATCCAAATAAGCACAAACAAACATTTATAACAAATAAGAATCCATTTTTATTTGTTAAAACTCCAGTGCGTTAAAACTCCGGTGCATGTTTCTTGAACAAACACCCGTCCTTCGGCAGACTGGCAATATCTTTAATAATGTCCGGATTCTGAAAACTGCACGTGTCCATCCAAATCTTAATGACCGAAAACCGCTTTTTCGGCGAAATCGTGATTCCATTGATGTGCGACTCGTACTTGGCCCCAGTGGTCAAACTGTTGGCGCACATCGTCGCCAACAATTTTCGCCAGGCCGTGGAAACATCGGTGTTTGCAACACGATAAGAGAAACACCCACCATCACGATTCTTGGCGTCCTCCCACATGGGGGCGATGCCGCTCTTCATACAAAAGAACATACAGTTATACAACAAGTACTCGGGGATCGCCTCGTTCAGCGCATTGATACTTTCAACCGTATTGATTTCTTTCATAATGATTTTATAGCTGTCGTGTGTCCAGCTATTATCGGTTTGTAAATGGTAATACAAATTCCATTTACAAGACAGTTCGTGTGCACTGGTTGTTTCCATTCTGTTATAATTTATAATATATTTTTATATTTGTTTTGCATATATTATAAATTTTAGTTCAATTTTTGGTTAATCATCTTTGTTTTAATTTGCGTCAGTACTAACATCGTCATTCACATCTGCATTCGTATCATTTGTTGTGGCATTCACATGTGCATTCACACCTGCATTCACAAAAGTATTTACAACTGCATTAACATTGGTATCAATCAAATTCGCATTAACATTTACCGAACGCACTTCGTACCCTGTTTTTAACCGGTCGTTAAAATAGATGTACTGCGAAGAATTCAACACGTGTTTCCGAATATTATTGTCCATTAGATGCACCTCGTACGTGTCGTCAAACACGTAATCGCTGGGGTTATACTGATATGACAGCAACCGGTAAACGAAATTCTTGCTTAAAACTTCGTTGCCGTTTCTGATATAAGCGATGTCCAAATTGAGTTTAACCGGATTTTTCATCGCCTTATTGAAATACATAATGTTGAGGAACCGCGTATTGTTCAGATTCGGGAATTCCGAAAATTTCTCCTTAATCAATCCGGGGACCTTTATGACAGATAATCGGTAATTCTCGCATTTTCGTATGAAAAGCGTCTCGCCAAGAGTGTCGCTAAGAGACAATGCGTCAAAATCGTTTTCTGACCCGCAAATATATTGCTCAATCAGCTTAGGTTTCACCAGATTCATATTGACCATCGCAATGCAGTTCCATGTATCCAAATTGGGCTCGACCAATTGGTTTTTGATTACGAAAAATTGACTGAATCCATACGGTTTTAACTTCTCTTCAACTAGAACAAAAAGGTAATTGTAAGCCCAAAAAAGTGCAAATAAAAAATTAACAATGTTTATCTCGGCCTTTTTGTACAATGAGTTCATTTTACACTAGTATGCCTTTTTGTTTTTATATTTATTAGAATTAAATATTATTGGGTTTCTTTTGCTCTTTACGAATATACATATAACGTATAAGCCCAATTATCCAAAATGCCGTGAGACCATAGATAAAAAAATGATAAATATCCAAATGTTTTAACTTAATACCCGCATTAGCCAATTGTTTTTGTAGAAATGGAAATTCATATTTATTTCCTGACGGAGGTGTTTTACCATCTATATAATAATGTTCCAAATCGCTTAATATGCAATTGTTATCGTTTATTTGCCAATGCAAATAAATAGTCGGCCATATAAATAAAAAGTAAAATAAAAAAGGTTCTGGCATCATAAACCCCACTATTGAAAATATAAATACTAAACTGTGAATAATGCCTAATATTTTTTTTATTATGAATCGAATGATTTCCATTATATATTATCTAAACAAAAATCTTTTTTATAAGCGGCTCAATGTAAACATCCTTGTCCCAGTTGTGGATCTTCCGGTTCTCTACGTCCGCAGTATCTCCGTAAAAACAAAGCAGTTTGGATCCGGTGGCCCGGTCCAAATCATATAAAGATTCAATGATGAACTGAACGGCATTCTGAGATCGAAAATTGTTGAGGAGTGAAAATAAAAATGGGGACAAACTTTGCGGTGGAATATAGGGGTTCCCAGTTCGTGCATTTAGTATAATACTGGCTTAACCCATTTTTTGCAAATGTATAAATATGCATATGTATAAATATGCATATGTATAAATATGCATATGTATAAATATGTATAAGAAGATTGGTTAAGTATGTAATATATGCCGTTCAGTATTATTGTGGGTGCGCACTCTACGAATAAAGCAATTGGGGCCGCGGGCAAAATCCCATGGAAATGCCGCGCGGATATGATTTTTTTCAAAGAAATGACGAGTCGAGTGAGCGATCCAACCAAGATGAATGCGGTCATTATGGGCCGGAAAACGTTTGAATCTTTGCCGGCGCCATTACCGAACCGGGTAAACGTGGTTCTATCAAAGGCACCCTTTTTATCAAAAACCACAAATTCAGTTATTTTTTCCAATGATTTTGATGAAGCAATTGATACGTTAGAACAAGATCCAAACATCGAAACTATTTTTGTCATTGGCGGAGAGATGATCTACAAAATTGCGCTAGACCATCCAAAATGCGAAAAAATCTACCTAAACATGGTTCATGTGGTCTGCGATTTGTCAAAGGCCGACGCGTTTTTCCCAGAGATAGACTCCGCCATATACGAATTGGTCGAATCTGTCGTAATTGACCCAACCGTAAAAAGTTCTCTTTACAGAAGGTTATAAAATATTTCATATTTATTTATCGATTAAACATGAAAATGAGTTAGGTGTTATTGACAAAAATTATACCAAACCTAAAGTCTGATTCGACAGTTTAAAATATTAAATTGCCATAACCAATTGTTGCTGTTATCCCGCCATAAACGATAACTATTCCAGGAGATACAATGGATGTTATCGGTTTGTTTTGTCGGTTGTTTCTTATTACCTGGTATTTATTATTGATTCCTCTCGTGATTTGGATATAGAAACCGGCATTTTTTGCTCCACTACCATTAATGCGAACCCCATTTCCGATTGCAATCATAGAACATAAAAACACGGTTGAAACATCCGCAACGGTTGTATTTATAATAAATGGGTTTCCAACGGTTGTTCCATTGGGTCGAATAATTCTCATGGATGTCAGGATGTTTTTCTTAACTGATTTCGGAATGTATATAGCTTCCGATGGCAAAATAATTGTTTTTGCAGTTGGAAACATATAGAACAATGTATTTATGATTGTAGTATGGTTTACTTCCTTTTCTGCCGGTTTTCCTGCGGTAGGATTGAACGTGCTAATAATTGTAGGTGTAAAAATGTTTGAAGGAATAAGAACTCTGCTGCCAACCGGTTCAATGTTTGCCGGAATTGCATTTCTTACAATGGTTGACGTGATAAAGACAAAAATGCCGGGTTTCGCTTTGAGCGCCGTAATTGAAAACGGTACAATAATCATCTCCGAATTATAGAAAGAATTTGCAGACAGCGTGGCAGTAATTGTAACAATTCCAATCTTTAATAATGTAATCACATTTTGATTGACGGATGCTAGGAGAGAGTTTGAGGATACGTATGTCCATGTTCCATTGTTGTCGATTGGTTGGGTTGGGTTAACAACCGTGATTGTTCTATTCGTGAGTGAACTGTTTCGTATAACTAGCTCGCCGATTTGTGGAATTGGATTATTCACAAATAAATCCGCAGTAATTATTCCGGATGAGTAATTTTGAGTGCTCGCCTGAACTGCAGTTATAGTTGAAGTGCCCAATCCAACAATGGTTATAACATCCCCCTCAACAGTAGCAACAGCAGTATTTGAACTTGTGTAAGTAAAAGCACCGAGACTGTTGGATATTGGAGGAGTAATTGTAAAAGGCGCATTTCCAAGTGCTTTTACTGGGATAGCGAAATCTGTTATTTCGACTTCTCCTCCAATTACTTCGAATACGGTAGTTGCAATTCCAGCGGATAAACTGGTTGAGCCCGGTTGAGTGGCAGTAATTGTGGAAGTGCCGGCTCCAATCACGGTTATTATATCCCCAACAATCGTCGCAACGGATAAGTTTGAACTGGTGTAAGTAAAAGCAGTGGTGCTGTTTGAAGTCGGTCGAGTAATTTTGAAAGGATTTTCTCCCAGACTTTTTGATGGGATAATAAAGTTTGATATGATAGGTGATATTTTATCCACTACAAATGTTGTTGATATTGTTCCAGATGTGAAATTTGCGGTGCTTGCCTGTGTTGCCGTAATTAAAGAACTACCAAGCGCATTAATCGAAATTCTATTTCCATTAACCGTGGCGATTGCCGGGTTTGCACTTGTATACGTGAAAATACCGGGGCTATTTGAAGTCGGAGCAGGAATTGTAAAATCGGGGGTTCCGATGGCTCTCACTGGGATAGTGAAATTCGTAATTGCGGGCGAACCAATACTCACGACAAACAATGCAGTTATGGTTCCCGATCTGTAATTTGCCGAGCTTGCCTGATTCGCGGTTATCATTGTTGTACCAACTCCAACCATGGAAACAACATTTTCCGCAATCGTAGCAACTCTCGGATTTGAACTTGTATAAGTGAAAGCACCATCGCTGTTGGATGTGGGAGGAACCAAACTAAAAGTTTCATTTCCAAATGTTTTTGCGGGAACAGAGAAACTGGATAAAGTGGGCGATAACAGATATACTCGGAGTAATGCAGTTGTTGTTCGAGACGCATAATTGCGACTTCCTTCCTGAACCACAGTAATGGTTGAATTGCCGGCTCCAGCAATGGAAACAACATCCCCCACAATTGTAGCAACTGCCGGATTCGAACTGGTGTAAGTGAAAGCACCAATACCGATGGATGTGGGAGGAGTCAGCGTAAAATCCGTGTCTTCAAATGTTTTTTCGGGAATAGAGAAATTGTCTAGAACTGGTACTATGCGATTTACTCGGAATAATGCAGTTATTGTTCCAGATGTGTAAATTCCGGCGTTCGCTTGGGTTGCAGTTATGGTTGTAGTGCCAGCACCAACAATGGTTATTATATCCCCTGCAATAGTCGCAACCTCCGTGTCTGAACTGGTGTAAGTGAAAAGACCAGTGCTATTGGAGTTAGGAGGAGCAATTGTTAAATCCGCGTCTCCAAATGTTTTTACAGGGATAGAAAAGTTGGTTAGAACTGGTGTAGCCGGATTTACAGTGAAGGTCGTACTGGTTGATCCAGCTACGAAATTTGCACTACCTGATTGGGTTGCAGTAATGATAGCACTTCCCGATCCAACAATTGTGACAACATCTCTTACAATAGTAACAACTTCAGGGTTTGAACTTGTATAAGTGATCGTACCAGCACCGTTGGTTGAGGGAGGAGGAATTCTGAAACTAGTGGTTGTTCCAATTGTTCTTTCGGGGATAACGAAGTTGGTTATAACAGGTGAAGCTTTATTTATCACAAATGGTGCAGTAGTTATTCCAGCCGTGCTATTAAACGTGCTTTCCTGAAATGCAGTTATGGTAGCACTGCCACTTCCAACAATGGTTATAACATTCCCTGAAATCGTGGCAACTAGGTTATTTGAACTTCTATAAGAGAACTCGCCATCGCTGTTGGTAGTTGGAGGAGTAATTGTGAAAGCCGCGTCTCCAAGCGCCTTTGTCGGAACCGAGAAATTGGTTAGAACAGTTCTTATTAGTTTTACTTGGAATATTGTGGTTATTGTTGCAGATGTGAAATTTGCAGTGCTTTCCTGTGTTGCAGTAATTACCGTATTTCCCAATCCAACAATGGTTATAATATCCCCGGAAACTGTTGCAACCGTTGGTTTCGAGCTCGTATAAGTGAAAGCGCCCGTGCTATTACCGGTAGGAGGAGTAATTGCGAAATCCGGGTCGCCAATGATTTGTACGGGAATCGAAAAATCGGTTAAATATGCTTTTGGCGGAATTACACTGAATACTGCAGTTGTGGATGCAGATCCATAATTGTTCGAGATTTCTTGAGTAGCCGTAATGGTTGAACTACCGGTTCCAACAATGGAAAGAACGCCCCCTACAATTGTAGCCACTTCCGGGTTCGAGCTTGTATACGTGAATGAACCACTGCTGGTGGATGTCGGAGGAACAATGGTTATATCCGGGTCTCCAAATAAAGATGAGGAAACAGAGAAATTGGTTAGAACGGGTGTCATGCGATTTACCAGGAATGTAGCATTTATGGTTCCAGATGGGTAATTCGCAGTGCTTTCTTGATTTGCAGTTATGGTTGAAGTGCCTACTCCAACAATGGAAACAACATCCCCAACAATCGTAGCAACTGCCTCGTTCGAACTCGTATAAGTGATTAACCCACTGCTGTTGGATGTAGGAGCAGTTAGTGTGAAAGCCGCGTCTCCGATTGTTTTTGCAGGAACTGAAAAGTTGGTTAGCGTTGATATTCCCTGATTTACCTGAAGGGTAGCAGTAATGGTTTCAGATGCGAAATTCGCAGTGCTTGCTTGAATTGCACTAATGGTGGAACTACCAATTCCAACAATGGTTATCACGTTTCTATTAATCGTAGCAACATCGGTATTCGAACTGGTGTAAGTGAAATTACCAATGCCGTTGGTCGTAGGAGGAGTAATTGTGAAAGCGGCTTCTCCAAATGTTTTTGCGGGAACAGAGAAATTGCTTAATGCAGGTAAACGTTTAGATACTACGAATGGTGCGGTAATGGTTGCAGATGTGTAATTTGCAGTGCTTGCCTGAGTAGCGGTAATGGTTGCAGTACCAGTTCCAACAATGGATACAACATTTTCCGCAATCGTAGCAATCAATACGTTTGAACTTCTGTAAGTGAATAATCCATCACTGTTCGTTGTAGGAGGAGTTATGGCGAAAGACGTGTCGCCAATTGTTTTTGCGGGAACAGAGAAATTGGATATTGTGGGTATTCCTTGATTTACCTGGAGTGTACTCGAAATTGTTGCGGTTGCATAATTCGGCGTACCTACATGGGTTGCAGTAATGGTGGAACTGCCGGCTCCAACAATGGTCGCTATATTATCGAGTATTGTGGCAACCGCACTATTCGAACTCGTATACGTGAATAAACCATTGCCATTGGTGAATGGACGCGGAAGTGCGAAACTCTCATTTCCAACTATTTTTAAGGGGGCCGTAAAGTTGGCTAGAATTGGTGTTGCCGGATTTACAGTGAGGAGTGCACTAATTGTTGCAGAACCGTAAATGTTCCAGCTTTCTTGACTAGCCGTAAGGGTTGCAGTACCGCCTCCAACAATGGTAACCATATTCCCGACAATTGTGGCAACCGACGTATCCGAACTGGTGTAATTAATTGCGCCACTGCTATTGGATGAAGCCTGAATTCGGAATGCGGCATCGCCGAATGTTTTTGCGGAAACATTGAAATTGGTTAGACTGGTGGATACCGAATTTACCAATAAAGTCGTCGTAATTGATGCAGAACCGAAATTGGCACTGCTTGTTTGGGTTGCGGTAATGATTGCACTACCACCGCCTTTAAGTACCATCATATTTCCATTGAAAATCGTAGCAATTGATAAATCCGAACTTGTATATGTGAATGCGCCATCACTGTTGGATGTAGGAGGAGAAATTGCGAAACTCGGGCTTCCCAACATTTGCGTGGGAATTGAGAAGTTGCTTAATGTTGGGAGCGTTTTCGTGACCTGGAATACTGCAGTAGTTGTTGCAGCTAAATAATTCGCAGTGGTTGCTTGAGTTGCGGTAATGGTTGAACTGCCGAATCCAACAACGGTTATAAGATCCCCGACAATTGTGGCAACCGCCGTATTCGAACTGGTGTAAGTGAATGCGCCAGTACTGACGGTTGTGGGCGGGGTGATAGTGAAAGGAGCGCTTCCAATTATCTTTGATTGGAGAGAAAAGCCGGTTAGCGTGAGTGTTCCTTTGCTTACGGTCATGGTTGCAGTTGTTGATGCGGATAAATAATTGGCAGTGCTTGCCTGAGTCGCAGTTATGGTGGAAGTGCCGACACCGACGATGGATACCGTAGTTCCGGAAATTGTGGCAACCGATGTATTCGAACTGGTGTAAGTGAAGGCACCGGTACTGGTGGATGTGGGAGCAACCAATGAGAAGGCCGCGGCTCCAAATGATTTCGTTATTGCGGAGAACCCAGATAGAGCCGTTGTTGCTGGACTGACGGTGAGGGTTGCAGTAGTTGTTGCAGACGAGAAATTGAGTGTACTTGCTTGATTCGCAGTTATGGTTGAAGTGCCGCCTCCGACGATGGTTATTGTGGTTCCGGAAATGGTGGCAACGGCCGTGTTTGAACTGGTATACGTTAATGCACCATTGCCGTTGGTTGTGGGAGCAATTATTGAGAATGCTGCGTCGCCAAATGTTTTTGTTATTGGAGAGAAGCCGGATAGAACTGTTGTTGTTACCAGATTTACTTGGAGTGTAGTCGTAATTATTCCAGATCCATAATTTGTTGTATCTGCTTGAGTTGCGATAATGGTTGAACTACCAGCTCCAACAATGGATACCGTAGTTCCGGAAATAGTAGCAACCGCAGTATTTGTGCTTGTATACGTGAAAGCACCAGTACTGTTGGTTGTAGGAGGAGGTATAATGAAAGAAGCATCTCCAACTGCTTTTATCGGGATAGAAAAGTTGGAAATTGTGGGTGTTCCTTGAGATACTGTCAGGATTGCAGTTGTTGTTCCAGATCCGTAATTTGCTGTACTTTCTTGAGTCGCAGTAATGGTTGAAGTACCAACTCCAACAATCATTATAGAATTTCCTGCAATTATAGCAACCGCTGTATTCGAACTTGTATAAGTGAAAGCTCCTGTACTATTTGAAGTAGGAGAAACAATATTAAAAGACGCGTCTCCAAATTTTTTTACAGGGACCGAAAAGTTGGTTAATGTAGATAGTGGGTTTACCTGGAGTGTTGCAGTTGTTATTCCAGATAGGTAAGTTCCTATGCTTGCTTGTGTTGCAGAAATAGTGGTACTACCAGCACCAACAATTGTAATAGTACGTGTTGTATTATCAATAGTAGCAACCGCCGCATTTGAACTTGTATATGTAAAAGCACCAGTACTATTTGAAGTAGGAGCACTAATTACAAAAGACGCATCTCCAATTACTTTTACAGGGACAGAAACCCATGTTATTGATGGTGCAATAGTTGCTGTAGCTAAATTCACTTGAAACGTTGCAACAATGGTTGCAGATGTATAAAGGCCTGTACCAGATTGAGCTTGAGTAGCAGTAATATTTGAAACACCGGCTCCAACAATTGCAATTGCACCTGTTGTAGAAATAGTAGCAACCGCAGTGTTTGAACTTGTATAAGTGAAACCACCAGGGCTATTCGAAGTAGGAGGGGATACTGTGAAACCCGCATCTCCAACTTTTTTTACGGGGATAGAAAAGTTGGTTAATGCAGGGGTTGCCTTACTTACAACGAGACTTGCAGTTATTGTTGCTGATCCATAAATTCCATTGCTTGCTTGAGTTGCAGTAATGGTTGCAGTACCAACTCCAAAAATTGATATTATACCTGTCGTACTATTAATACTAAGAAACGTAGTAGTAGAACTTGTATAAGTGAACGCCCCAGCACTAATTGATGTGGGTTTGGTAATTGTAAAATTTGCGTCTCCATATTTTTTTGCGGGGATAGAGAAATTGGTTAGAACGGGTGTTATCGGATTTACAATGAGTGTATTAGTACCTTGACGCGAAATAAAATTGATTGTGCTTGCTACACTTGCAGTAATTGTTGAAGTGCCGATTCCAACAATAGTCATAATATTATCTGCAATAGTAGCAACTGATGTATTAGAGCTTGTATAAGTTAAAACACCATCACTATTAGTTGTAGCATTATTAATTATGTAAGGAGCGTCTCCAATTGTTTTTTGGGAGAAACCCAAATAATTTAATGTGGGGTTTCCCTTATTTACGGTGAGAGTAACACTTCTTGTTGCAGATATATAATTTGTTGTACTCGCTTGATTAACCGTAATGGTAGAAGTACCGGCAATTTTATTAATAGTTATAGTACCTGTTGTACTATTAATAGTAGCAACTGCAGTATTCGAACTTGTGTATGTTAAAGTACCAGTACTGTTGGATGTAGCAGCGACTGCGAAAGGAGCGTCTGAAGTTGTTTTTGTGACATTAGAGAAATTAGATATAGCGGGCGTTGCTTGACTTACTGTCAAAGTTGCAGTAGTTGTTGCAGTTTCGTAAGTTATAGTGCTTTGTTGAGTTGCAGTAATAATTGAATTACCGGTTCCGACAATTGTCACCGTAGTTCCTGAAATAGTAGCTACCGCCGTGTTTGAACTGGTGTAAGAGAAGGCACCATTGCTGTTTGTTGTGGGAGGAGTTATTGTAAAAGCCGCATTTCCAAATGTTTTTTCTGGAACAGAGAAATTTGATAGATTCGTTGTTATTTTATTTACAGTGAAGGTAACAGTTGTTGCTGCAGATCCGTAATTTCCATTGCTTGCTTGAGTAGCAGTAATGGTTGAAGTACCAATTCCAACAATGGTTACTGTAGTTCCTGAAATAGTAGCAGCTGCAATGTTTGAACTTGTATAAGTGATTAAACCAGTACTGTTGGATGTAGGAGGAAGTATATTAAAAGACGCGTCTGCAATTGTTTTTGTCGGGAGAGAAAAGTCGGTTAGAACAGTTGTGACTGGATTTACTGTCATGATAGTATTAATTGTTGCAGATGTGTAATTGGTTGTGCTGGCTTGATTTGCAGTAATCGTTAAAGTACCAATTCCAACAATGGATACAGTACTTCCCGCAATAGTAGCAACTGCAGTATTCGAACTGGTATAAGTGAAATTACCATTACTGTTACTTGTGGGGGGTGTCATTGTGAAAGACGCGTCTCCAATTGTTTTTGTGGGGACAGAGAAATTGGTTAGAACTGTTGTTTGAACTGTATTTACTGTGAAGTTAGCAGTAATTGTTCTACATAGGTAAGTTGCAGTGCTTTTTTGTGTTGCAAAAATTGTGGTACTGCCACCGCCAACAATGGTTACCGTAGTTCCTGAAATAGTAGCAACTGCTGAGTTTGAACTTAAATAAACAAATGTACCACTGCTATTCGAAGTAGGAGCAGTAAGTGTGAAAGATGCATCTCCAATTTTTTTTCCAGTGGGGACAGAAAAATTACTGATTGATGGTAAAATCGTCGCGGTACTTGCACTTACTGCAAGTGGTGCGCTAATACTTCTAAATAGGTAATTCCCAAATGATTGTTGAACAACCGTAATATTTGTAACACCAGCTGATTTAATATTTATAGTACCATATGTATTCTCAATTGTAGAAACTGCCGTGTCTGAACTTATATAATTGAAAGTACCAGTGCTATTTGAAGTAGGAGGGGTTATAGTGAAACCCGTGTCTCCCATTTTTTTTGCGGGGACAGTGAAATTAGAAAATGTGGGTAATCCTTGAGTTACCGTGAAGGTTGCGGTTATTGTATTAGAACCGTAATTTGCGGTGCTTTCTTGTGTTGCAGTAATGGTTGAACTACCTACTCCAACAATGGATACCGCAGTTCCTGAAATAGTAGCAACCGCCAAATTTGAACTTGTATAAGTGAAAGCACCTATGCTATTTGAAGTAGGAGAAACAATATTAAAAGACGCATCACCAAACATTTTTGCAGGGAGAGAAAAGTTGGTTAATGTTGAAAGTGGATTTACCTGGATGGTTGCACAAATTGATGCAGATATATAATTCCCTATACTTGCTTGTACTGCATAAATAGTGGTACTACCAATTCCAATAATTGTAATAGTACGTGTTGCGCTATCAATAGTAGCCACCGCATTATTCGAAGTATAGTAAGCAAAATTGCCAGTACTATTTGAAGTAGGAGCAGTAATTACGAAAGGAGCATTTCCAACTGCTTTTATAGGGAGAGAAAAATTGGTTATTGATGGTGCAATAGTGGCTGTAGCTAAATTCAAAATAAATGGTGCAAAAATGGTTGAATATAAAAAACTGTCTGTAGTAGCTTGATATGCAGAAATGATTAGAACGCCGCCTGCAATAGGGGTTATTGAATTTACATTAATACTAGCAACTTGTGTTATACCAGAAGTTGCAAAACCTGAATATGTAAAAGCACCAGTGCTATTTGAAGTAGGAGGGGTTATAGTGAAAGCCGCGTCTCCAACTTTTTTTATAGGGATATAAAAGTTGGTTAATGTGGGTATTCCACGACTTACCGTGAATGTAGCATTAATTGTTCCAGGAATGTAAGTCGCGTCACTTGCCTGAGTTGCAGTAATGGTTGAACTGCCACCTCCAACAATAGTTATAATATCCCCGGAAACTGTTGCAACCGCCACATTCGAACTGGTATAAGTGAAAGCACCAGTGCTATTGGTTGTAGGAGGAGTAATTACAAAAGCTGCATTGCCATTTGTTTTTGTGGGAACAGTGAAGTTGGTTATTGCGGGTGCTTGTCCTACTCTCAGGGTTGTTGTTATTGAACCAGCAATAAAATTAGTTGTGCCTGCCTGATTTGCAGTAATTGTTGAACTTCCAATTCCAATAATTGATACTGTAGTTCCTGAAATAGTAGCCACAGCAGTATTTGAACTGGTATAAGTGAATCCACCAGTGCTATTGGTTGTTGGAGGAGGTATAGTGAAATTTCCGCTTCCAATTGCTTTTTCGGGAATAGTGAAGCTCAAAACCGGCGTTCCTTGACTTACAATGAGAGATGCAGTTGTTGTTGCAGATGTGTAATTTGCATTGCCAGCTTGAGTCGCTGTAATAGTTGAATTACCAACACCAATAATGGTTACTGTAGTTCCTGAAATAGTTGCTACCGCCGTGTTCGAACTTGTATAAGTAATTAAACCATTACTATTGGTTGTTGGAGGGGATATTGTAAAAGCCGCGTCTCCTGCTTTTTTTGCAGGAACAGAAAAATTAGTTAAAACTGTTGTTGCTGTACTTACTGTCAAAGTTGCAGTTATTGAACCACATATATAACCGGTTGTGCTTAATTGAACTGCAGTAATGATTGAACTTCCGGCTCCTCTAATCGTGACCACATTATCAAAAATGGTAGCAACCACAGTGTTCGAACTGCTGTATATGAAATTACCAGTGCTATTTGAAGTCGGAGGAGTTAGCATGAAAGTTGCATCTCCAAATGTTTTTGCGGAAACCAAAAAATTACTTAAAGTTGGTATCAATTCTGTGGTTGTAAAAGGTGTTTTTGTTTTAAATCTCCCTAGTTTATATTCTGCTGTCGATAGGACAGTGTTTAGATTAGATTTGTAGAATCCAGTACTATAGTTAGCTACAGCAGAAAAATTAGTAACATTAGAAATTTCTGGAATAATGCCAAGAAATGTCACAGTGTATAGACTATAACAATTTCGGAAGGTATTATCAGATATAATTGTAATTAAAGATGGAATTGTAAGAGTTGTCAATTTAGATTCATTAAATGCAAACGTTTCTATTTTTAATACCGAATCTGGAATCACATATGTAGCATTTGTTAATGCACTAGGGTATGTTATTAAATAGGTTTTGTTTTTATCGAACAAAACACCATTTTCAGATGAATAATATGGATTGGTAGAATCAACAACAAAGTTTGTTATACTTGTGCACAAAATAAATACTGTCGCTCCAATACTTGAAACTGAGTTTGGAAGTGTAACAGTTGTTAGACCTGTGCAACTAGAAAATGCACTACCTCCAATAGTTTTTAATGAGTTTGGAAAAATAATAGATGTTAGACTTGTGCAACTAGAAAATGCTGTTTGTTCAATAGTTATAAGTGAGTTTGGAAGAGTAATATTTATTAATTTTGTGCAATTCGAAAATGCACTAGTTCCAATACTTGTAACTGTGTTTGGAATATTAACAGTTGTTAATTTTGAGCAACCATAAAATGCATTACCTCCAATACTTGTAACTAAGTTTGGAAGAGTAATCGATATTAAACTCGTGCAACCTGAAAATAAACTATTACTAATAATTGTAAGTGCATTTGGAAAAGTAATAGATGTTAGATTTGTACAATTCTGAAATGCATAATCTCCAATACTTGTTATCGAGTTTGGAATAATAATTGTATGTAAATCTGTGCGACCTAAAAATACACTCGCTGCAATACTTGTAACTGTGTATGTAGCACTATTCACTACAAAACTTGACAGTAGTACTGGATTAGAAAACCCGCCCGTTATAATACTCGCGGTCGGCACTCCAACTGTATAGGAGTATTGCATGTTGGTTACCGGATCAGTATATGTTGGCATTTGTATATAATAGTCCTAAATATATAAATTAACCCAAATTTTTTAATTATTTGACCAGTAAAACAACGTTTACGGGACAAAGATTGATGTTCTTCAATTATCGACATGTTTTTTCAAAAGAACCATCTATTTTCCGGAATTATAGTACAATTGATAAACGAAGTTTATGCCTCTAAAATATAACAGCAACTCGTTATGCAGGAAAACGTTTTGATAATTAGAATGCGCACCTGCACACAGTCGTATATATTCGACATTTATATAATAAATTTATATAAATATCCGGAATTATTTCCGAAAAGGGAAGTCAAATCAGTAATCAAAGCCTTATGCAAAGCACCGTAAACAAATAATGACAACAGGGTTATCCAACAGGGTTATCCAACAGGGTTATCCAACAGGGTTATCCAACAGGTTTCTTTTAAAGGGAAGAGTCAAAGACGTAAGCTTCGCTGAATAACCGTAGGTTTCTTTTAAAGGGAAGAGTCAAAGACGTAAGCTTCGCTGAATAACCGTAGGTTTCTTTTAAAGGGAAGAGTCAAAGAGAAACCGTAGGTTTCTTTTAAATGTCTAGCGAAACAATGTTTCTATCGGATCCCTTCTTCCTACGCGACCTCGGAACATCTCCGTTCAAATCTTTCAACGAAGACGCGCTAATCATGGAATCGCTGTCCTTATTCTCCTGGATATTGACCGATTTCGGCTTCAATCCGCTCAAAATGGAATCAATGTTCTTGGGGCCGGACATCTCTTGTCTTACAAAGTCGTTCCTTGGGTTTAAGTCGTTCCTTTGGTCGTGCCTTAATTGTGGTCTCCCATTTACACTATCAAACTTATTCAAATCTACCCCTACTTCGCTAAACATAACTCCACGCCCCGCATTAATATCGGGTCTGTTGGACGGTTGTTCGGTAAACACCATTCCCGGTCGTTGCGGGGGCGCAGCCGTTCTCGGGTCAATGGATTTGGGGGGAGGACCACCCATTCCTGATGGCTCCGGATTCACCAAATTATTGGCAAAGGCGAACCCCGGGCTCTGTTGCGACATGGAATTCACGGTTGCATTGGTGAACATCTTCATCAATTCCGGACTTTGGCGGATGACATCATTGAATCCAGGAGTCGCCGACGACAATGCGCGATTGGTGAAATTGACTACCGCAGCGGAGAAACCAAGTCTTAGAAGAAGTGCAATCTCGGGGCTCAATTTACCGCCTCTGTATTTCTCGTACAATTCGCCGAAAATCTCGTCATAACTGTCGATGTCGTCATTCACTTGTTCGCCCCAACCGTCCAAATTGATATCGAAAGGGTTGAATGCCGCGTTTGCATACTCCACGGTATTCACAAAGGTCATGAACCACCAACTGTACAACTTTTTGCTCTCGCCCTTCTTCTTATCTTCCAATGCAGTCTCGTATTCGTCTTCTACCTCTTCATAGGAGGAATCGTTGTTGAAATGGGCACCGGAAACCAGTCCTTTTGCGCGCCACTCCTCCAGCCTTTTCATCATCATCTTCTTCTTTCGCAACTTGTCGCGTTCCGACAACTTTGAATTAATGGGTTTCTCTGGACCAGATGGAATATCAGTAAATTTTCCATATCCGTCCCAGGTTTTGGTATTTCCGGATCCGGAATCTTTGGTTGCCTGACCTAGACCCACTTTGGCGGGTTCTTCCTCCTTTGAGCCAAAGCCAAACATGTTGGACAAACCACTGAACATTTTGGTATCGCCTGCGGATTTATAAGAAGATGAGGATGAAGAGGATGAAGATGACGCCGATAAATTGTTCAGCTCGGTCTCCAGTGAATCCAAATCGCCTAAATCAATGGTTGAGTTCGTGGGCGTGGTCTTCTTTGTGTTCATCAAAAGCTCGGCGCCACTTCCAAAATTCATACTTTTGCCGGTATCAAAATCGAGAGAGATCGGTTCAAGGTTGTCAATATTCAAGTCAAATGATTCCATCCTAATATTATTATTAAACAATCTTTATTTTTAAATCCTCCGAATAGTTTATTATATTTTGCTTCTTAAAATAGTAAATCCCTTGCAAAAAACAATCCGCCAAATCGTCTTTTTTCCCCGATGCATCCAATACTTTTTGAAAATCCGACAATTCGGAGTTCGCCTCCAAAAACTGCGTGCAAAACCGGATACCGTCTTTCTTATGCGTTTTGTAATCGGTGGTTTCATTTATTGCTAAACCTTTCAGTTTGCCCGCCGACGATATGAAATCAATGACTAATTCATCGGTTGACATAATGAAATACTGGGCCACCATTCCCTGAATCGTGTTCATTCTTCCTGCAATGGGCGAAATCTGGTTCTCCAAAATGACGTGGGTTAGTTCCTTCATAACTGGAGTGAATTTTGCGTCGAAATTGGTTTTGATTCGTTTGCCGATATCCACCAAATGTACTTGGTTCGCATTTGCCTTTTTGATTTTCGGGACGGGTTTCAGCGTGTTTTTTTCAAAATGGGTCTGGACTTTCTCTAAGACCGCTGTTTTCTTATCTTTTTCCCCAATGCTAATAAAATGGTTGGCGCAGAATTGGATCAGTTCATCCACTTTCAGCTTTTTGATTGCAGGCATAGATGTGGCCTTAGATGGCATCAGTTTCCCAGAATTCTTAGAATGAACGTTGCAGAAATAGTTCTCTCCAAATAAGTAGGACGCCTTTTTCCCGCAAACGCCGGATTTGGCTTTCTGGCAATTGCACGCAAATGTAGGCGATGCAGAACCAGAGACATCGAGTAAATTGATGACATTCCAGTCGCGTATAATCAATGAATCGGGGGAGACCGTGAAAATACAATAGGCCAAATTTTTGATACCAATGTCAAAACTAACGATGGTTTTTGCCATTTATAAAGAGAACCAAGGTTCCCTTTAAACCCCTTTAAGGGAACCAAGGTTCCCTTATGAACCCTCCTTTCAATACCTATTTATGACGACATATTTTACTATAAAATATTAGGGAAAAGATTCATAAAGTATTTTGAAGATAAAATATGCAAGCCTTATTTGAATGCCTAAGTTTCTCTATACATGTAAATATCATCAAATGAAAATTCCTCTTTTTGCAATTGACTATTTTTTTTATACCAAAAACAATAGATTATTCCAAAAATGACAACTATAATCGTACAAATAATAACAACAGAAATAATAACGGATTGCATTAATTATATATTCTCTACAAATAGTATATTTATAAATGATTTTGGAAATTGTATCCAAATTAACATCTGAATCGCTTCTAAGTCTTTATCCAATCTTTGTAAAAAAGATCGGGATTTCAAGTTCTCTGCAATTATGGACCCGCTTAATAACCTATGTTTTAATTTCCATATTCTTTGTAAATTGGTCGTTCATTAAATCTTCTCTCTTCTCACTCGATGCAATAACCCTTGGACTCGTCAATCTTTCCCACGTATTTTTCTCGTATGAGGGATTCCGCCATTTGGATTCTGGGGTTTCGTTCGCCATCTTCAACAGTTATCCATTGATGATTCTGCTATTGGCCGGTACAATGTGGCACAATTCTTATTTGCTCGTTATAGCTGGGTTGGCGTTCTTCATTTACGGAAATTATACAGAGAAGAAAGTAGAGAAAGAGAAAAAAGAAGAAGATGAAAAGAAAGAGAATGAAAATTTTAACTACGGTCTCATCATGATTTTGTTCGCGGCTTTAACCGAAGCCCTCATTTATTTCCTGGTCCGCCGAATCAAAACTACGAACCATTGGAACCATGTTTTTATATCTTATTTCCTAGGGGCGGTATTAATGACTGTGTATTCCATTTATAATTTCAAAGATACAGCTTCGGGATTAGAGTCCGCAGACAAAGGACGAGTTGGACTCGCGGTAATAATCAATGGTATCATCGGAACCGTTGGTTATTTTTTGAGATTTTTTGCATCTTACCGATTAGAACCGGAAGT
>Ga0209353_10000453_pt1 | contig 24928 bp, 4 predicted proteins | sample LauGreSpBDMM15SD_2_FD_187561 | JGI IMG/M metagenome (GOLD analysis project Ga0209353, IMG submission 187561) | Freshwater lake microbial communities from Lake Michigan, USA - Sp13.BD.MM15.SD (SPAdes) (version 2) | ecosystem: Environmental > Aquatic > Freshwater > Lake | place: Lake Michigan, USA...
AGTGTATTCATATGAAACAGTAGACACAGGATTCCAAAGAATGATTACTCCTGGTAATGTTCTTGGTTCTGCTACACTTTTTGGTGGAGATACATTCATTAGTAGATTTGCATTTAAAACAAAACTTCCTTTCTTTATAGATAATAGAGTTAATGCTCCAAATGATTCAGATATATTTTATGATGAGATTGGTAACATAGCTTATCCAAAATACTGGCATTCTGCTAGATCGATTCTTAAAAATTATGCAGTACAAGAAACTGGTATTCTTGCTAATATAATTTCATATAAAGCTCATAACTTTGATTGTCCTAATGATCAAGAACCAGGACCACCAGATGTTAATCCTAATAGAACATTCTATGATGGATACTTCTATTTGTTTGCATATGGTATTCCTAACTTCTATTGTGAGAGTTCTTACAATGTAGATTTACGCCAAGCGTTTAATAATAAAGAAGGAGATTTCTGGCCTCATGTTAGTACAAGTATTCCTGATGATTGGGTACAAGAAACTTTTGTTCCTATTGCTCAAGATAATACATATTATTATAATGTAACATTCTCTAAACAGAATAAAGAAAATACATTTACATATTTACCACCTGATTGGACACAACAACTTTGCTTTACATATTTTCCATTTAGAGCAATATATTCTGATCCACAAATAACTAATGCAGATGTAAGAGTAAATAACTGGTTAACATATAAACCAGTTTCATTATATGATTTTCCTCAAAACTATGGATCACTTATATCATTAGATGGTATTCAGAATAAAGCTGTATTAGCTAGGTTTGAAAATAAGTCATTGTTGTATAATAATTTACTTACAGTGAATACAAGTAATCCTCAAGCAGCTTATTTGGGTAATCCTTCGTTGTTTGCAGGAGCACCTCCAATTGATTTTGCTGAAACAGATCTTGGATATGTAGGAAGTCAGAATAGAATGTTATTAAAAATTCCTCAAGGGCAAATCACTGTAGATGCTAAGAGAGGACAAGTGTTCTTAATTTCAGGAACTGAAGCTGTGGATCTTTCTGCATTTGGTTCTGGTATGAATAGATTTTTTACAGATCATTTAGCATTTGAAATATTGAGATATTTCCCAACTACACAAATTATGGTAGATGGACAATTAGTAAGTATACCAGGTGTTGATACAGATAATAATTTTAATGGTATTGGTTTACATGGTGTATATGATAGTAAGTTTGATAGAGTTATTCTTACTAAATTAGATTATATACCTATTGATAAAGATGTTAAATATGATCCTGTAACTAAAGAGTTCTATGTAGAATATTTAAGTAATAATACATTGTTCAGAACACAAGTATATCTTAATGATCCTGAATATTTCTGTAATAAATCTTGGACAATATCATTTAATTTTAATACTAAGACGTGGGTAAGTTTTCATAGTTATATTCCTAATTGGTATATTGGAGAGAATAACTTTTTCTATTCTGGTATCAATGGATGTTGTACAGATATTGAAGGTGATTTTACAATGCTTATTGGTGAGAACACAGGTAAGTTTGATACAAGTGCATCAACCACTACAAAAACTCCTATGACAACAACTAGTACTACCACAATTGGTATAGACTGTACATTAGAAGGTGTAGGTATATTTACAGATTGTATATTGGATGGAACAGGATTAATTACTGTACCTCCTACAACTACTACTACTATTTGTCAAAGACCATTTACATTTAACTCATATACATTTGTATCAGGATATCAAATTGGTACAGATCCTATTGTAGATTCAACATTAAGTATAACAGATGCATGTGCAGCAATATCTATATACAATGATGTATTATTAGACTTTGTTCCAACACTTATCACTGCAAATGGAAATAGTCTTGAATTAGGTCAAATTATGTATGATAATATATATAGTACAAGTTGTGATTTAGTTCCTGATGGTTGGTATTATACAGATGAAAGTGCTTATAATAATATTGCTTATTACATTTTAGATGGAGTGATAATTGAAATAGGAAGTTGTGATTGTGGAACTACAAGTAGCACTACTACTATTGTATCAATCATTGAAGAATGTTGTGGAATTTTATTTAGTTCAGGAGATTACATTTATTCAAATAATATAGGAATTAGCGATATGACATTATTATCAGTTCCAGGCTACACTGCCTCACTTGGTATAGCTATGACATCAACTAAGTTGTGGTCTATCAATACAGATATCATAGAGTGGGATATTACATTAAGTCCATTCAGTGCATTCTATAATAGAACAATAACTCTACCTGTAGGATTTACAACATCATCAGGAATAGTTGCTTTAAACACTACAACATTAATTGCTATAAATGATACACCGTCTTTACAGGAAGTTGTAGAATTAGACATCACTACATTAACTGCATCTTCTACTACTATCTTTACATTACAATTAGATAGAGCTGCTTATGGTAATTTATTATATACTACAGGAGGAAAACTTCTTGTAATAAATCAAGACTCAATATCTTCAGATTATTATATAACACAATATGATTATCTTACATCTACAATTGAATTAGATTTAAACATTGGTTCAATTAATGCTACATCAATTTATGAATGTGATTGTAACATATCTTTTACAGATGCATTAGGAGATTCATATACAGTGAATAGAATAAGTCCTTATAATTTAATTGCTATAACTAATTTAGGAATAATTACTAATTCTGCAACACAAATTGGAAGTTGTGTACCAAGTTCTATTACTGATAATGATAATATAACTACCACCACTACTACAACCACTATTTAATATTATGGCAAAGACAAAAGTTATAACAATAAAATTAACAAAGGCTGGACCTAATGCTGGTCCATTTACTATCACCACTGAGTATGGAGATGTTATTGCTGTAGATGTATCTAAGAAAACTCTGATACGTGGTATAAGTTATATAGTGAATAACAATGTTAAATTGTTAACTTTAACATCTACAGGAAAATGTAATACAATAAGAACATTTTCTTTAGAAACATTTAGTCAAACCCAATTTGTAGACTCAACATTTACACAATCTGTAACAGCTTGTCTGTGGAGACATTTAACTAACATAAGATTATATAATTATTTCTATGGGAACATAGAACCATATGTAATTGAATATCCTTTTGCATATCAATTCCAAGATGAGATTCTTCAGAATGTAAAAGATTATACAAAAGCATATGAATATCTTCCTATATTAGATGGTGTATTTAATTACAACACGAGAATAGAAACAAATGATAAATGGTTTAATAAAGCTGTTCTATATAATGGACAACAGAGTTCAGGGATATTAGAACTTGTAGCTAAACCTCTTCACAACATGCAAGCGTATATGCAATACCCTATTCTTAATACTGAAAGTAAAACTATCACTTACACTAAGAGTGATAACTTCTATCAGTACAATACATTCTGGGCTGCAGAGATAAGTTCTCAAATTCCTTTATTTAGAAATTCTTGTGAAAGTCTTTCTATAGATAAGGTGGTGAATCAAGCTAATATGGATTATGGTCCTAGAAGCTTCAAGAAAGCTACGCTAAGAGCAAAAGAATTAAAAGTGAGACATATATTGGATAACTCTGCAACAACGCATCTAGTAAGCCAATTCATATTAACTCCTGCACAAATATCTTATAAGTAATGGCTAGTAAAGTAAAATGCACATGTGGATGGTCATGGAACAAATCTGATTCTAGTAAGAAAGATATGTACATATGTCATGAGTGTGGAAGAGATAATTCTAACAACATGAAGAATGGTGGTTGGTTAGATAATTATAATGATTCAGAAACTTCTGCTCCAGAAGGTTTTGAAGGAGAAGGATACAGCAATGTAGGTAGAAACTATTCTCCTGCATGGGGAGGACAGTTTCAGAATGGTGGTAAAGCTCCCTTATATGTAGAATCAAAAAATGATCCTAGATATAAAGCTTATAAAGATAGTTTGACATTAAATAAATTAGGAGATGAATGGTTTAATAATGAGAATAGAAAAAAAGAAAATGCTCCTTTATTATCTCAAGAAAGAGTAAACAATGCTCTTAAAAATAAACCAATTGGAAAGAAAAAAATATTTAATGATTCTAGTAATATAGAAAAACATGAAGTACAAACTATAAATGGAAAAAAAGTATCAGACAAAGTTGTAGATACTAAAAAAAATAAATCTTTTCATTATAAAAATCTTTATGCTGCACCACAACAAGAAGTAGTATTATTACAAAGACCAAAATTAGAAGCAATACAAAACAATTTACAACCAGAAGGATTAGTACATGGTGATTTAGATATAGAAACAGAACTTCCACAAATAAGACAACAAGTAAGACAACCAAAGTATTATGATGTAGAAGATTATACACATGGTTCAACAAATTATAACGGTAGACAAACTAATTATAGAACATCTGACCTATCTTCTTTAGAAGAACAAAGTCCTAATAATACAAGAAAGATAACTCCACACTATCAAATGGGTGGATCTGTTTATCCAGTTAATTATGTTCCTCAAGCAGCAATGGGTGGTTCTATTCCAGGAGCTGTAGGTTTCTCATATGCACGTACACAAGGAGCTGCTCCTAGTAATGGGAAGTATGCAAAGAAAACAATGGCTAGTGCACAGAATGGTAAAGAGATGCAATACTATCAGAATGGATTAGATTATCAACCTAAGACTATTAGTAGAGATGGTTCTTGGTTATCTAAATATGATGTAGCGCAAACTGGTGCAAAGAAATTTAAATTAAAAGATGAAAGAGATTTAGCATACAAACCTGCTGAGTCTACTAATATTAAAAAGAAGAACTTTGATTTAGAACAAGACAAAGAAAGAAAAAATTATATAAGTCAATTAGCTGATCAGCAGAAAGAAACATCAAGAAGAAAAAAGCTAACACAAGATCAAAGAGAGAGAGAAGATTATAATGCTCGTAATGAAGAACGTGGTAGTATTCAAGCACATGTTCCAGAAAGCACATGGGATAGATCAAAAGCAATTGCTTCTAATCCTTTAACTGCATTTGGATATGCTGCTAGGAATGAAAGTCTTCCTGCACGCTTTCAACATGGAGAAAGAAATGCTCTTGATACACCTATTGATTTTATAAACCCATTACAAGGAGTTGCAGCTCTTTCTGAAATTCCTGGAGAATTAGGAAGAGGAGAATTTTTAAATGCAGGACTTAGTGCTCTTGATGCTATCGATCTTGGTGTGTATGCTAAAGGAGCAGGCAAAGCTTTAGGAACAAAATCAGGTTTATTATCTAATGCATATAAATTAAATCCTTATGCAGAAAGATTAAATGATGCAAACAAATCATATAGAGTTGCAGGAATGAGTGCTCTTGAAGATTTTCAAAATACAGGAGTATTAAGAAGTCAAAGAATCTTACCTGAAAATGCAACTTTTTTAGATAGAGTAGCAGCAAGACCTACATCATTTCCATCATTTCAAAAAGGATATGCAGATTTAGATTATTTACCAAAAGAAGGAGGAGCAATTTTTGAAACAGCACTCCCTACATTTAAAAGAGGACAAATAAATCCTGTAACAGGAGTTCCTATAGGTGGAAGACATTATGCACATAGAGTTATAGATCCTAAAACTGGTAATGCGTTACGTGAAATTCCTGCATCTGACATAAGAGCGTTTGGAGATAAACCACATTGGTTACAAGGATATAAAGAAATTCCTAAACAAGAAGATGGTGGAATCATTAAAGATGATAGAGGACAATGGGATCATCCAGGAGAGATAACAGAAATCAATTCTAATGACATTACAATGGAAGGAGTTCCTTATGATGTTCTTGGTGTATCAGATACAGGAGATGTAAAAATGATGAAGCCAGGAAAGAACTATAAGTTTAAAGGAAAGAAGGTAACTGAATATCCTATGGCTAAGAATGGAATGAGACAAGAACAGAAAGGTTTGCAGAATCTAGATAATCTAACTAACTTTACCAATTACAATAAACCAACTGTCGGTGGATGGTTAAACAAATATAATTAATATGAAAGCAGAGATTTTAAAAATAGCAAAAGTAAAAGATGAGAAAAGCTTTTACAAAAAATATCCATCAGAAGAAGCATTCATGAAGGTGCATGGTAAAGAGTTTAAGAAAGCTCAGGTAGGTGCATCTTTAAATAATGCAGGAAACATTAATTCATTTAATCCAATAAACCTACAAGAGTATATTGATGATAGCGATAAGTTAATTACAGGATCAACAGATGCTGAAAGACAAGCTATGCAATTAGCACAACAACAAAATGCTCCTCAACAAAGTGAAGCAAGTGGTAGTGGAGGAGGTGGACTTAGTTCCATGATGAGTATGTTAGGTGGTGGTGGTGAAGGTGGAGGAGAAATGAGCGGAATGCTTTCTTCTTTAGGAGGTGCTAGATATGGAACTAATATTCCTAGAGCACAATATGGTGGTAATTATCCTCCTCCAATAGATTCAAGTTTTCAAGGATCTCCTGGATATCAACAAGGATATAATTCTATAGGACAAAATAATAGATTCCCAAAACCACAAGTTAATGCTGAATTTGAAACACCTTATATAGAAGGACAGCCTTATCAAGGAATGTCAGCAAGAGATAATGCTATTCAAGGAAATCAAATGATTGGTTCACCAGATACATTTGTTGGAAAAGAACCAGGAGGTGGTGGAGGATTCATGGATAATATTGCTAAACAAGCAGGACCTATTGGAGAATTATATGGTGGATATCAAGCATTGAGAGGAGAGAGAAGAGCTAGAAAAGCAGCTGAACAAAACTTAGCTATAAGTAATGTAACAAGACAAGCATCTGAAACAGAAGATGTAGATAAAAATACACAAAGAAAATACATGCGTCCAGAAGATAATATAAATTCTGGTTCTGCATTCTTTCCTGTATATGGTGTTGGAACAAATGTTCTTGCTAGAAATGGTGTTAGATTACAAGATGGTGGAGGTATAGGTGGTAATCCAACAGAGATACAAAATACATATAGTAATGGATATGACATATACACAGATGGTGGATATGAACCATTAACTAATCCAAATCAAGTTAAGTCTTTTTATCATGGTGGTAGATTACATAACATGCAAGATGGTGGTGGAATGTCTCCAGATATGTATGGACAAATTGGAAGTACAGCTACAGGATTAGGACAATCAGCAATGGGTGGTCAAAATGCTGGTGGTCAAATAGGAGGAACAATTGGAAAAACTGCAGGAACAGCAATTGGTGGTCCTGTTGGAGGAATGGTTGGAGAATTTGCTGGAGGTATGATAGGTAATGCCTTAGATACCAATGCTAAAAAAATGAAGAAGGCTCAAGAAGCTACACAACGTAATATCATGGCAATGTCATTAGGAAGTGCTGCAAAAGGATTACAAGGACAGAATCAATCATATATGAAAGATGGTGGATATATGAATCCTGAATATAACCCACAAGTGATTACAATGTTTGGAGATCATGATTCTCAAGACTTTGCTGATTATGCACATAAAGATCAATACAGAGCTGGTGGACATTTAAAATCATACACTCCTCCAAGTGAAAGAGCTATGGAAACTTATGAAAATGGTGGAGGAATTAAATCATATGGATTAGGTGGAGAGTTACAAACACATTGGGGTGGAGGAGCTGAAACTATGTCATACAATCCTTACCTACCTGGTACAGGAGAAACAATTATGTTTAGAGGTAAGAGTCATGAAGAGAGATCTCCTAATGGAGAAACAGGTATTGGTGTAACTTATGGTGGTAATCCAGTAGAAGTTGAAAGAGGAGAACCTATGGTTGAATTAGAAGAAGGTGGTACAGTGGATCCTCAAACAGGAGAAGTACAAAAGTCTGGTGTAGTATTTGGTAACTTAAAAATACCTAATCAATATATAGATATGTTAGGAGATAAATCTGCTAAGGGTAAGAAGTTTAAAAACTATGTAGCTGATCTTTCTAAAACAGAAGCTAAACAAAATAAACTTATAGAGAAATCAACTAATGAGTTAAATGGGTTTACACCATTAACATCATTTGATAAACTTAAAATGACAGCATTACAAGCTAACATACAAGGAGCTAATATGAAACTTAAAGATATAGCTGATAAAAAGATAAACGCAGCTTCTCTTCAAAATGCTATCAATGATACAGCAGAAGAAAATGGTTTAGTTGCAGATGATCTTGCAAGAGGTAAAGTAAAAATAGATAAAGAAGCTGAAGCTATGCAAACAAGAGAAGCACGATGGGGTGATGCTATTAGAAAAGCTGCAGAAGGAGCAGAAATAGATCCTATTAAAATTAAAAAAGCACAAAGAGCTGCATATTTAGCTAAAGGATATAAACAAGATCCAAAAAATCCTAATAGATTATATTTACCTGGAACATCAAAAGAAGTGGTTACAAAGATTCCTGGTAGTGAAGCTGAGATTAGAAAAGGAACTGCTCGTATCAAAGATACTTATAAAGGACCTAAAATGAGTAATGAAGATTGGAAAAAATTCCTTGCTTCAGAAAAAGGAAAAAAATACAAAGAAAAATTTATTACTGGAACTAAAGATGAAGTAATTAAAGCTGCTGTAGCTCCTTCTGAGAAAAAAGAAATGGAAACTACTCCTGGAGATGAAGTTCTTGTAGAAGGAGAAGTTACTCCTATGACAGAAGCAAAAAATAAATATCCTTGGTGGATGGGGTATGCTAATCAAGCAATGAAATATTTAAGACCTTCTGATCAAGAAGAATTAGATGCTGCTCAACTTTATCCAGAGATGTATGCTCTTGCTACTAATCAATTAGAACCAGTTCCTGCACAAGGCTATCAACCTGATCTTAATATTCCGTATGATATATCATTCCAAGATCAATTAAATGCTAACCAAGCAGATTATAGATCTACACAAAGAATGGTAGGATATAATCCAGCTGCTCAAGCACAATTGAATGCTCAGAAATATCAAGCTAACCAAGGAGTGTTAGGAGAACAGTTCAGAGCTAATCAAGCTATGAAAGATAGAGTGTATGGAGAGAATAGAAACATTCTAAATGATGCTAAACTTAAAAACCTTGAAATATTTGATAGACAGTATGGAAGACAAGCAGAAGCTTTATCTAATACAAAAGCTACAACACAAGCTGCTCTTAATTCTATCTCTGATAAATATGCTAAGAACAAACTTGAAAACAAAACATTAGGTATATATGAAAATATGTACAACTATAGATTTGGTAAAGATAGTAAAGCTGATAACTGGAACCCTCTTCAATTTTTTGATACAGAAGTAGGTGGAGCTAAAGCAAAAAGCAATCAAGATATAGCAGGACTTGAAGCTACACGTTGGGATAAAAATGGTACACCAATTGCTTGGAAAAAAGCTACAGATAAATCAGATGATTCATCAGATGATGCATTAGAAGCAATAGGAGAAAAAAGTAAAAATGGATCTTCTATTAAAAAGAATAACAAGAATAGCTCTGTCGTAAGAGCATACAAAAATTTATAACTAATTTAATTATAAAGAATTAACAAAACTTATTATACAATATTGTATAATCTAATAATTCATATTATATTTGCTTAACTAATACACTATGGCTTCATATACAGACAAAATCCCAACCTTTAATCCTTACGTACAACAACTTCCTGTAGAAGCTATGTTGAAGGTTGGTATGTACAAACAACAGAAGTACGAAGAAGGAGTACAAAGAATACAAACAAATATAGATAATGTTGCAGGACTTGATATTGGTAGAGATGTAGATAAAAATTACTTACAATCTAAACTTAATGCATTAGGCAATAATCTAAAAACTGTAGCTGCTGGAGATTTCTCAGATTTCTCTTTAGTTAATTCTGTTAACGGAATGACTAAACAGATAGTTAAAGATGAATATGTACAAGCAGCAGTATCTTCAACTGCTAGAGATAGAAAACAAATGTCTTTAATTGAAGAGGCTAAAAAAAAGGGAACTCTAACTCCTCATTCAGAATACAATTATCAATTACAACGTAATAAATATTATAATAATAATAATTTAAAAGAAGAAGATGGAAAAGCTATAAACTTTTCAGGTAATTATAATCCATCTTGGGATATAGATAAACATATGTTAGAGGCTATTAAAGCTGTTGGAGATAGTAATTGGTCAGCTGATAACGTATTTAAGTTAGATGGTAATGGGCAACCTATGCATCATGAAGATGGTTCTCCTGTATATTCTGAATTTGCTATAAGAGAAAAAAGAGCTGGTAAATTTAATGAAAATATATCTGCTGCAATTGATTCTGTTTTATCAAGACCTGAAGCTAAACAAGAATTAGGTATGCAAGGTGTTTATAATTATAGAGGATATGAAGATATTAATTCTTTTGTTTCTCAATATCAAGCTGAAAAAGATAAAGGTATAGCTATAGGTGAAAGTAGAAAGTTAGAATTAATGTCTAAAATTAATACAGAAAATGATCCTTTAGTAAAAAAACAATATCAAGCACAACTAAATAAAATAGAAGCAGATGTTTTATCATTATCTACTATGGAAGATGCTAGAATTGTAGAAGCACAAGGTTATGGTAATAATATTGATAACTATAAAGCTGCTTTACAAACACAAAGAAAGAGAAATGACTACATGAAAATGGGTGTCACTGAAACTTATAGTAAAGAATATATTGAAAGTATACCATATAAAGTTGCTCAAGAAAAAATAAAAGCAGAAAGAGATTGGTTTATGGACAATGATGCTTCAAGAAGAGGTTGGGCAGCTTTAACTTTACAAGAAAAAAGAGATAAGCTAAGTGCTGAAAAATGGGAGTATGTTAAAACACATCCTCCAGGAGAATCAGTTCCTACACCTCCAACAGAAGGGCCTGTAGAGTTTGGCGATCTTTATGGTAAAACAATGCAAGAAGCTGTAGATGCTGAAAATGTAATGAGCACTGAAAAAAATGATTTTGTATTTAAATATATAAAATCTATAAATTTTGCTAATGGTAAAAATCTTACAGATGATGAAATTAGAAAATCTATAACTGATTATGTAAAGAATGATTCAACTTTCATTGACAGATTTTATGATAAGGGTAAACAAGATGTTATAGCACATCCTCAAAATCAATATTTTACAGACTTAGTAACAACTATTCCTAGATTAAATGATGCAGAAACTAATTTAAATTATCAAAGTAATAAAATAAAAAGTTTAAATAATGATCCAAGAGTAATTGCTGCAGGAGGAAAAGAAATTGATGCAGCAGCGATAGCAAGAGAATTTAAACCTTTTGAAATTGAATATACACCTATTAGTAATTGGGATGCATTAAGTACTTCTGGTGGAAGAAAAGTTAAAAAAATAGTTACTGCTCAAGATGCTTTAGACATAGGAATAATAGCAGCTAATGAGGGTGGTATTAAAGGAATGTGGAAAACTGTGTTTTCTTCTGATGCAGAAAAAAATATTTATAATAAAGCTAAACAAAGAATAGAAACTAAATTTGATTTACCTTCTGATGAGCTTTTGAATGTATTACGTCCTGTAGGATCTTTTAGACAAATGGCTGGAGTTCCAATTAATTATGGTGTAAATTCTTCATTATCAAAAGTAATAGATCTTGTAAAGAGCCAAAAATTTAGTAATGTATTACAGGCTAAAGAAGAAGTGTTACAAGAAAAAAGTAAAGGTAATCTACCTTTAGTGTATACAGTATATTCAAAAGATGCTAAAGGTCCTGAAATTACTTCTGTAGATAATAGAATAGATGCTGTATTAAGCACATTTAAAGAAGGAGATATTAATGTTGCAGATTTTAAAAATTTAAAGAAAAATAATACAGAGTATACAACATTTGTTAAAGTGGATAGAGATAACAATAATAAAATATCACTTGCTTTGTATAATGGAAATTCTTTAGTTAAAGATATGGAAATTACCAAAAAACAAATGGATTACATTAAAGGTAATGTTACAACACTTCCATCAGCAGTGTCTCTTGTGCAACAACAATTAGATTGGAGTGGTGAAAAAGGTACAACAAATGCTGCAGGAGCTGATCCTAATTCACCAACTGCATATAAAGATGCACATTATAAATCAGATTATTTTTTTAGAAAATATAATAGAACTGATGTATTAGGTGCAGATGTTAAGAAAAATGGAATGGGACAACCTAATGTATATTTTTATGTAAAAGATCAAAATGGTAATGTGAATGGAATTCCTTATAAATTAAATCAAGGAGATATTTTTCCTCATTCATTTACCAGTGCAGATGAAGCTGAAAATTGGATTAATAATATTGTTACACGTTCAGGAGATATTGATAATATTATCAATAATAGTAAACCAAAAAAATAAATAGTATATAATGGAAGATGAAAACTTATTAACAGGTCCAAATACATTAGACGATAATAGAATCAGTACACCTACATCAGCTAATAGTGAGGGATATGCTAATTTTCAAAAGTGGGCAAGTAGTCTTGGTAATCAAGGTATATCTACTAATGATGTTAACTTAGGTTTACCAAATTTTCAAAATGGTCAAGGTAATGATCTAGGGGATAGTTTAGCACAAAGAACATTAGCTGCACAAGGTAAAACTGAAGACACTTCTGATTTTTCTTATGATACAAAAGATATATCAAAAAGATATGCTAAAAATTATTTAGGAATAGATAATGAAAGTTTATATGCAGAAGATCAAACTACTTCTGAAAAAGCATACAATGGTGTAGTTAAAATGTCTGGTATAGCTACCACTACATTTATTAATGGTACTGCAGGACTTGTGTATGGTATATTAAAATCTGCTGAAACTGGTAAATTTGAATCTTTATATAATAATGATTTAACAAATTCTCTAAATCAAGTTACAACTGGTATGGAGGATTCATATGCACATTATAAAACTGAAAGAGAAAGAAATGGTGATTGGTGGGAACCTTCTAATTTATTTACAGCAAACTTTTTATTTGATAACATCATTAAAAATTTAGGATATTCATTAGGTGCTGCTGGAGCAGGATTTGCTTGGGGAGCAGCATTTAAAGCAATTGGACTTACAGGAAAATTAATGGGTACAGGTTCTAAAATGGCTACATCAGCAGATGCTGCTATTAGTGAAGCTACAGCATTACCTCAAGTAGAAAGATTATCATCAATTAATTCTAAATTAAATAATTTATGGGCTGGTGCTAGATCTGATATTGGTAAGGGATTAATGAAAACTGACCAAGCTATTGTTGCTACTTTTGGTACATTTGGTGAAGCTGGGATGGAAGCATTGAATAACTCACAAGAATTTAGAAAAAATTTAATTGATGAATTTAAACAAAGAAATGGATATGATCCAGAAGGAGTTGATTTAGATAGAATTAATAGTGAATCTGAAAGTGTAGGTAGATGGAGTTTTTGGGCAAATACTGCATTATTAACAGCAACTAATTATATACAACTACCAAAGATATATTCTTCTTCATTTAAAGCTGAAAAAGATATATTAAATAATATTGCATTACAAGGAGAGAAATATGCTTCTACACTTCCTGAAAAAGGATTTGGAAAGTTAATGCATAAAGCTAAAAATATAGCTGGATTATTTGTTAATAAAGAAGAAGGATTTGAGGAAGGTGCACAATTTGCAATTCAAACAGGTACACAAAACTATTTTAATAATAAATATAAAGGGAAAGAAGCTTCTGTATTAGATGATGGAATACTATATGGTATTAAAGAAGCTTTAACTACAGGAGAAGGTACACTTAATATCTTCACTGGATCTTTTTCTGGTGCATTACAATCTTCTGGATTTGTAGGAGTTAAAAACTATAAACCTGTTATTGGTAAAACTGGTAAGATAGGTGAGAGAGGATTAACTGGTTATGGAGGAACTGCAGCTGTAGAAAGAGATGAAGCTATAACTGCTTTAAATAAATCTATGATTAAGGATAAGATGAGAGAAGCTTATTCAAGTGTAAAAGCTGCTGAAGTTATTCAAGCAGATAGAGATGCTGCTATTAGACAAGGAGATGTACTTGAATCAAAAGATCTTGAGTTTGATTATGCTCATAATTTTATTGCAACACGTTTAAAATATAATGCAAAGAGTGCTATTGATAGTGAGATAGCTGATCTTAAAGAACAAGCAATAACAAACTTTGAAAAATTACAACAACAAGGAAGTGCTGCAAAAACAGATACACAAGCAAGTTTTATTGCTAGACTTTCTAATTTACAAGAACACGCTGATAGTGCAGCAAAAATGCAAGAAGCTACAAGTATAAAATATAAAGGACTTGTAGATAAAAAATCTGGTAAGAGATTATATTCAGATGCTGTAATAGATAAACTTGTATATGCAGGATCAAAAGTATTAGACTATGATAATCGTATCCCACAACTTAATGCTCCTTTAGCTGCAGCTGGAATAGTTACATTAGATATATTAAATGATATTCTTGTTACTGGTACACCTAAAGAAGAAGCTGTAGCAAAAGCTATTGCTGATATTAAATCATTAGATACAACTAATGAAGATGAGCTTATAACTAATCTAAGAGATCTTATAGAAGTTTCCTTACGTAGAAAAAACTATATAAGTGAATATAAAGATATCATTGCTAAACCTGAAAATCATCAAGAAGTAATTGAAGTACCTAAAACTGAAAAAACAGGTGTAGAAACTATTACTATCAAAACTAAAAATGGTGATAGAGATATTACTATTGGTGAAGAATATTTCTTAGGAAAGATTACAGAATATGATAAAAAAGGAAATCCTGTTTATCGTGCTCCTAGAGTTAAAATCTTAGGAAAGAATGAAGATGGTACAATACAACTTCAAGATGTTAAGACTGGTGAGGTAACAAATGTAAAACCTGAAAAATTAGAAGATTATAAACTTGGTAGAGTGGCTGATGCTACTAAGAAAGATTTATGGTTAAATGAAAATGCAAATAAAATATTTGTACATAGAGGATTAAAAGATAATGAAGGAAACTATAGAACTGGACAAATAGAAAATCATCCTCAAGAGGGAATGATGTATTTTGTATATACAAATGAGAAAGGTAAAGAAGTTAAGATTCCTGTAAAGAATGAAATGTTTGTAGCTAAACCAGGATCTAAATATAAAAGAGGACTGATTGCTCCACAAACTAAACTCGTTGCTACACAACAACAAACATTAGAACAAATCTTTGGAGAGAAAGAAGAAGTTACACCTGAACAAGTTACTGCTAGAAATGCATTCTTATCTTCATTATATGAAAAAGGAATTGGACGTATAAATAGAATCAATGAGAAATTAGAGAATAACAAAACTACTCTTGATAATTTAGCAGTTCAATTAGAAGAAAAGAAAAAAGAGTTAACTACAACTAAGAAAGGTACTCTTCGTAAATCAGGATTTGCTCCTATCAATAAAACTATATCTGAACTATTAGAACTACGTGATAATATAGAAGATGAAAATAATAATCTTAGTAATGAAAAAGCTGAGTTAGAATATGTTGTTCCTTTGATTAAAGACATGGTAGCTGAGCTATCTGAGTTCAAAGATGATAATAGTTCTATGATTGCTAAAATGAATTCTGATATAGAGTTATTAGAAGATTTAATAAACATTACAGGAGATGCTATAGCTAAGAATGAAGGTTTATTAAAAGCTATTGATAAATTATTCTCAGATGCAATGGATACATTTAATGATTATATTAAATTAATCCAAGATGAAAATCCAGATTTACCAACTTTATACTTTGATGAATATAGAAACTCTTTAGAAAAATACTATGGAGAAGAAGGCGCTGCACAAATCATCATGGATAAGAGAGGTTTTACTGAAAGAATATTAAAACTTGAATCAGCCATAAATTCATTTGGTGATGAATTAAATATTCCTAAACTTAACACAAGTGCAGATAAACTTGTAGAAGATATTAGAGAACTTAATGAAGGAATTGATAGTTTAATAAATGAGCAAATTGCAAGAAGAAAGATTCTTGAAAAGTTTGAAAGATATGTAGATGAGTTAAATCAAGTTCAAGAGGAAGAAGAGAAGATTTCTTCTAATTCTAAATTGATAACTGCTGCTTTAAAAACAGCTGATAAAACTACTGTACAGACTCGTGAGAGCAATCCTGACTATGAGCCTGATTCAAGAAAACCTACAAGTGTAATTCCAAGAGCAACTATAGGTATTGATAGAGGTAAACCTCATCAAGATAGAGCTAAGAAATTTGGTGCTAACTTAGAATCATTTCCTAATAGGAAAGATGTACGTGGTGTATATGTAACTGCTAGTAATGAATCAGAACTTGTACCAGGATTAACTGATCAATTAAGAATAGATGAGAGAGGTGCAATTGATGAAAGTATAGCTAAAGATCAAATTGTAGCTATGGTTATGGTTAACACTAAAGGAGAACTTCTTGGAGAAGATGGTGAAGTGTTAACAGAAGAACAATTAGCTGATGCTAAAAATCATGCTGTGTATCAAGTATTTCCTGATTCTAAATTTCAATGGGGAGAAGAATATGATAATGCTAGTATGTTTAGAAAAGACACTTCTGAAGAAGTAAAAAAAGCTATTACTAAGAAATATACTAAATGGAAAAATGAGCTGTTAGAATCCACTATAATAGGTGAACAACATCAAGTAGCTGCATCATTTGGTATACCTGAACTTGTTGTTGGTCCAGATGGTGAAACAGATTACTCTGCAAGAACTTCTACTAAAGATGCTGGTCTTGTTACTGATGATCAACTTGAAGGAAAACAAATGTTATCTATTCCTACAACAAGTGATAAAGAATCTCAAGGACTTGTTACATATATGAATGCTTTAGGAAAAGTGTTTTTGAAAACAGTTAATGGTATTGTGCCACTTCAGAATAGAAAACATACAGAGCAAGAAGCTGCTACTATATATGAAGCATTAGTTCAGTTATCTAAAAACATGATGGATCCTAAAGAAGGGATTAATGGAAATAAATCTGTTAGACTTCTTCAGTATTTAAGATCTGTTGTATATTGGGGTGTTCCTATGGATGCACAAAACAATAGAAAGAAAGCTGGATACAATAGTATATTCTTTGAGAAAGATAGAAAGACTGGTAACCTTATGTTATCTATATCTAAAGATGGATTGGATGTTAAATTCACACCATCTGAACTTGCATTACATAAAGGAGATATAATAAATAAGATTAAAGATTTACACGTTAATATAAATTCTTCTAGAATTAAAAAGATTAATGATAGTTTTGAGCAAATCATTTCTATAGCAGAAGATGGTACAGTTAAAGATAAAATTGTTTGGCCTAATTATCAAACATATTTATTATCTGATAAAATGCCAGATAATGGTGGTAAGATATCTGATAAGAGTAAAGCTAGAAAAGCTAATGCTATTCCATTAACAACTGTTATGCGTCCATTAGTTAATGTAGAGGATACCAATAGAAAAGCAATCTATTTCTACACTACAGATACAGCTGATGATTATGCATTTGAAGATATCAAACAAACTAAAGCATTAGCTCCAAAAGGTAAAATTACCGCTGGTAAAGTTAGTAAAGAAGAAGAACAAGAAGCAGAAGCTTCTGAAGGAATCTTTACTAAGGGTGGTGGTTTTGTAAATGAATATGAAACTCCTGGAGGTATTGGAATAAGATTTACTGTTGATGAAGATGTTAGTCCTGATAATCTAAAAGATACAATTCAATTTAAAGGATTAGCTAATGCTGAACAAGCTCTTGATAAAATTAAAGATGCAAAACCAGAAATTAAAACTGATGAAGATGCTCTAAAAGAGTTAGCTAAACAGTTGAGATATATGCTGTATGAGTTAATGATTGAAACTCCATCTGCTCCAAAATCAACAATAAGAAGAGTGGTTACACAAGATGATGCAGATGCAAATGATGATGCTGATTCAGAAAACTTTTTTAGTAAAGTTAAAAAGAAAGCTGCTGGCAAAGAAGAAGTAGTGGAAGAGGAAGAAGAAGTTTCTGAACATCCTGTATATGATAAAGTTTTTGGAAAAAAAGAAGCTCCTAAACAACCTGCTGTAAAGAAAGTTCTTTCTAAAATGAAAAAGAAAGGATTAAGAGAAGTTATAAAAAATCAATTACTAGGAGTTGAAATTGAGAACTGGGATGATGTAGAGAAATTCTTAACAGATAATTTTCCTATGCTTCCTGTATATAGAGTTAAGAATGTAATTGAAGCTACTAATGGTAAACAAGCTTGGGGTGCATTTGAAGATGGTGCTATCTACTTATATGAGAATGCTGAGGTGGGTACTGCTTACCATGAGGTATTTGAAGCAGTGTGGGCAATGTTTACATCTCCTGAAGAAAGACAATCTATACTAGATGAGTTTAGTTCAAGAGAAGGTAGTTTTGTTGATAGACCAACACAAACAACTGTAGCATACAAAGATGCCACTCCTTACCAAATTAAAGAACAACTAGCTGAAGAGACTAGAGATTATTTCCAAAATGGCACACTTCCTCCTAAACCTGTAAGTGGTAAATCATTTATAGAGAAGTTCTTTTTTGATCTTGCTACAATGATTAAAAACTTCTTCACTGGAAGTAAAGCTACTAATAATACTGAAAGACTATTTGAAAAATTAGCTACAGGATATTATAAAAAAACTATTCCTAATCAATCAAAGCTTGCATTTGCTGAGCAAGGAATAATTGATATTGAAGATGCTACTATTACAGATAATGGAGAATTAAGAGATAAATTAGAAATTAGTGATAGACAAAGAAATGAGATTATTCAACATATGACTTATACTACATTAGTAGAATTAACGTCAAGTGATAAAGACTTATTTGAAGATGTTACTAGAAGTGGTAAAGATTTATATAACAGACTTAATGTTGAAGTTAAATCTTTGTTTGATGATATTATTGAAGAAGCTGCATCTCAAAAAGAAGATGGAGAAATTACTAAGAAGGAATACAAACAAATTAAGAAAGCTAATACAAAACTAAAAGAGTCAGTTGATAAACAATGGGACTCTATTGTTGATAGATATAAAGAATTCTTAAAAGGATATCAAATTGAATTTGATGAGAATGATGATATTCAATTAAGAGATGAGGATAAAGTTAAAGAGAGTGATGGATATGATGCTACTAAAATTGATAATTTTAAGAAAGCAAATCGTGCTATGAAGCTTTTATTAGCTACAGTTCCTTATGTTGATGCAGAAGGATATTTAGAACTATCTAGTATAGGTGGAGCTAGACTTGTACCTATTGGTCAAGTGTATGTTAGTTTATTAAATAATCTTAGTGAATCTATTAATACAGATGATATGATTAATAGATTACGTACAATGGCTGAGAATGATGTAAACTATAGCACTTTATATAAACGTATTACTAAACATGATGTATCAGAAGATTTTAGTTTATCAAATGTTAATACAGAAAATGGTATACGTTTGATAACTTCTTTATGGAAAACATTTAAGAAATATAACTCTGCTGTAAGAAACGTAACTATTCTTGAGAATGGTGAAATTGCTGTTGGTGAAGCACACTTATCTAATGCTGCTAATCAATTAAGAGATGATTATAAAAATGCTATCATTACAAAAGCAAAACAAAAGAAAGGATATTTTGTATATAGTGAGAAAGAAAAAGCTTATGTTGGAGATTTTACAAAAGTAAAAAATACAAACCTTATAAGTAATGCAGCTATTGTTGACTTCTTAGATAACCTTGGTATATCATTTACAGTGAAGGAATTGAATAAACTTCAAACAGAATCAGGTAGAATGTATTCAGATTTTAAAGATGCTGTATTTGGTATAAAGGATGGTATATCAAAAGGTATGGTTATTTCTACGTTCACTACAACAGCTTTAAATATCAATAATAGATTACTAACTCTTGGATACATCAAAGCTAAAATTAGTAATCCTGATTTTGATAGTGTATTCTTTAACATTAATGGAGATCTTACACAATCTTATATTGGACCTAACGTAGGAAGTCAATTCTATGAAGTGATATCTTCTATAGATAATCTATCTCCAGGTCAATTTGAAAAAGCTCCTCAGTTTAGTTATTTAACTACAGATAGTTTTTCTAAAGGATCTGCTATATTAAAAAGATTGTTTACATCAAAAGGAGTTAAGAAAGAAGATAAGTCTGGTGATCTTAACACATTGATGCAAGTAGGATATGCTGGAGGTATTGATAACCAACAAAAAGGTAAACAAAGATCTTCCGCTAAACTTAATTATAAAGATCGTTTAATACAAGAGATAAACTTAAATATAAAAGGTTGGTATCTTAACTTGGTTCCAGGTGATTCTACATTAGATCACATGACTCAATTAGGTAATGAAACTTCTTCCGATAAATTATCAAAAGGTATGAATGATGTATACAATACATTCAGAGATTATTTTATTGATGAACTTAATATGTCTAGAGAGGAAAGACCTATTCAAGAAATTAAATTAACTGATGAAGATATAGCTAATGGACAAAGACAAAGAAGAACTACTGATCTTCGTTTCTTTAGATCTATTCTTGAAAATACACAAGGTAAAACAGCTGATCAAAAAAATAAACTTCATGATGATATAGTTAGCTATAAAGGGACACCTGAAGAAGTGTATAAGAAGTTTGAGAAAAAAATTCAAGCTGCTTTAGATAACTATATTAATTTAGATAGTCAATACTTAATAAATACATTAGCTAATTATAATATACTAAAAGAAACTGCTGAAGGATTTAATTTAGAGAATATTGCAGTGGCAAAGAATATGAAGCAAGAACAATTGATAAGAGAAATAAAAGCTCTTACAATCAATTACATGATTTCTAATATTGAATTCCATAAATTAATCTATTCAGATCCTTATCAATATGCAGATGAATTGAAACGTGTTAAAAGTTTTAACTCTCCACGTCAATTAATTGTTGGTGGTCAAGATTCTATAAATGGTGCTTTCAATACTGTTTGGAATGAAGGATATGAGAAAGGTGATATTGGACATACTAATTTTACTGCAGAAGCATTTAGAACTGTAACATCTCAAGACATTGATGGAGTTATTGATATTCCTGGATATGAGAAAGGATTTACAGAAACTGATGGTGGTGGTATCATAACTTTGAAAGCTCATCGTCATCTTAGGATTAGAGCTAGTGATTGGAACAATAATGAAGAGAAACAATACAGATATGATGTAGCTTGGGAGAAGAGAGATAAGAAACTTGATCTATCACCAAGAGAAGAAGAGATTCTTGAAGCAGGTAATCCTCAAGTGAAAAGTACATACACTCCTAGTAAACCAATTGTATCTGGAAACAAAGCAGATGGTAATACTTATAATGATATTGTACTTGATAAGTTTGCACTTTACCCACTTTCATATAGAATAATGAAAGAGCTTAACTTAGCTGAAGAATCAAATGCTGTTAGATTATATAATAAAATGCAAGCTGAGAACATTGACTACACTGTATTTGATTCAGGTAGAAAAGTTGGTGCTCAGAACTCACATGCTTTATATGATCCAGTAACTGGTTTATTTAATGACTCTCTATATGTAGAAGAAGGTGAAGGTAGAAACATTATAAATGTTCCTTTTGAAATTATGAGTATTCAATCAGAAGTACCATCAAAAGATACTGCATTAGTAAGAAGAGGTTCACAGATAACTAAACTTATTACAATGGACTTTATGGATGCTGGTGTACCTACTGATTTTATGGAAGAAGAAGAAAACTTTGATAAGAGATATACAGCTTGGTTCAAACTATCTGAAGATGAGAAGTTAGAATATAATGAAGGAGATAACTTATATAAAGAGATTAAAACTAATCAAAATTTATTAGAGGCTATCACTGAACAAGGATATGAAACTTTATTAAAATCATTAGGGATAACAGATAAAAATGGTAAGTTTGAAATTACAGATTTCTCAAAAGCTGGTATCACTCTACGTAATGAAATATTAAAAAGAGAAGTTAATGATAACATCAGTGCTGCATTAAAAGATTTCTTAGACAAAGGTGTTGCACTTGAGTCTACACCTGCATATCAACAAGTTAGAAATATTCTTTATTCTATTGCTGATAAAGAAGTTATTAGTCCTAAGATGTCTGGTGGTATGAAGGTACAAATTGCATCTACATTATTTGAAACTGTAAGAGCAAAAGAAGAAATTATTAATGGTAAAAAAGGATTCACATCTGATGTACTTAAGTTCTATAATGATTCTGATGGAAAGAATGTTTGTGAAATTATGGTGGGTAGATGGTTTAAATCAGATATGTCTGATGAAAAATTATTAGAATACTTAAACACTACAGACGAAGGTAAAAAGATCTTATCTGGATTAGCATATCGTATTCCTACACAGAAACAAAACTCTATTGATAGTTTTGTAATCAAACAATTTCTTCCAAAAGAGTTTGGAGATAGTGTTGTTATACCTGCTGCATTAGTTGCTAAGGTGGGATCGGATTTTGATATTGATAAGTTATCAATTTATTTCAAAAATGTATTTACTAATAGTAAAGGAAACTTAACATTAGTTGAATATAAAGGTTCTAAAGAAGCTACTAAAGAATTCTATTCTGAAGAGTTTGATAGATTAAATAAAAATGAACAAGACTATATACTAAGACAATTAGATAAGCTTCAGAATGAAGAAGAGACAGATCTTGATAAAGAAGAAGAATTTATAAATAAACAAGAGAAACTAAACATAAGTAAAGAAGATTGGTTAAATGATATATATAAAAAATCTCTTGAGAATGCATACATTCAATCTGGTCAGAATTTAGTTTCTCATCCTAAAAACTATAGTAGACTTATTCAACCTAACTCTGCAGATCAATTAAAAGCACTTGGTAACTTCATAGCTAAAAAGACTACAGGTAAATCATTTGATTATACATCTGTTGGTAACATGCTTAATAGAAGATATATGTCTAGTCTTAGACATGCATTTGTTACAGGTAAATATGCTATTGGTATTGCTGCGGTAAATCAAACTAACCATTCATTAAATCAAAGACAACCAGTCTTTATTGATCCAGAGAGATTGAAATTAATTAGTGAAGAAGATAAAGTTTGGTTAGATGATGCCTCAATTAAATTTGAGAAATATAATAAAATGAAAATTGGCAATAAAATATATGCTACATTATCAAAAGTTAAGAATGCTGTAGGACAAGATATATCTGATATACTTGGACAATTCATTGATGGGTATGTGGATATTTCTAAAGGTCCATGGATTATGGAGCTTGGTGCTACACCAAACGTAGCTTCTACATTTATGTTCTTAGCTAAGATAGGTGTGCCTATTGATACAGTGGCTTATTTTATGAACCAACCAATTATAAAAGATTACTTACGTTCTATTGAGAATGATGGATATTCATATTTGTTTATGGATTCTTATGTTAATCAAATGTTTAAAACATATGGTGCACCAAAGAAACAAGATCCTATTGCTTTTAAACAAAATAGAAAGACTTTTAATATTCCAACTAGACCAGTATTAAAAAATGCTGTAGGAAAGAGTGTTAAAGATATGAATGTTCAAGAAAAAGAACAACAACGTTTAATGTTATTGGAATTCTTGAAATATGCTAAACTTGCTGAACAAATGTTTAATGTAACACAAGGTACAAACTTTGATACTGCTACATTCAATGATCCAACATTAGTATTTAAAAAACAAATGCAACTTGAAAAAGCACAAAGAAGTGTTATTGCATCTGTAGGTAAAGAAGGTAAAATTATAGCTGCGGTTGATGGTATATTAGATAACTCATCATTAGGTAATCTTTCACAAAAAATCTATGATGTAAGAAATGCTAATGCTACAATTCTTGTGTCTGATCAAAAGATTGTAAGAAAGGTTATTCAAAAAGTTCTTCTTCCTTATGTTGGATTAAGTGATAGAGAGTTTGTTAAAGTGGCACAAAAAGCTGTAGCTGATTTCTTTGACTGGGCTGTACAAACACAAGAAGGTTCAACAGAAATAAATAAATATATTAATAATATTCTTGTAAAGGATGGAGGAATAACTCCAGATGTATTAGAGTTTATAAATGATATTAAGAAAGATACAGAACATCCATTATATGATAACCACGTAATTAATATATTACAAGTGTTACCATCTACAAAAGCTCAAGAAGGTGGTGCTAATAACATTAAGGTGAAGGGTATTGATAATAAAGTGTATGATCAAAACAACATCATATATGGATTTAGAGAAATGAGAGACTATATAGATACTTTACCTGAGAAAAATAAGTATTCTAATATATATGATAAAATTAAATTACTAGCAGTATTACAATCAGGACTTTCTAATTCTCCTATATCATTTACATCTGTTCTTCCTTATGAAGATTTCCAGGATATTTACGATAATGTTTTGGGTAATTTAAAAAATATCACTAACTTAGACGACTTTTATAACTTAGGTGTATTTGAAAGAAACAACTGGAACAACGATGATATGGTACCAAGAAAGAGAGCAGGTTATATTGCATCATTAGGTGTGTACAATCCTGCTATGTATTTCTTATCAGATGAAATACAAACAGCTGTTGTCAAGAAACAAATTCCTCCTGTTATTACACAATCAATAAATAACAGAGAAGGTAGATATGATTACATGACATATAGTTGGGAAGTTGATGTTAAGCTTACTGATGAAGATAAAAAGCAAAGAATGACACAAGCATTGAAGAAATCTAAAATGCGTGCACAAGGTGATTATTCTTTCATTAAAAAAGGATTGTTCAGAAAAGTGGTAGATAAAAACAATGTTCCTTTTATCCATAGTTATACAAATAAAAATGGAGAACTTGTAGAATACTAT
>Ga0209353_10000457_pt1 | contig 24739 bp, 27 predicted proteins | sample LauGreSpBDMM15SD_2_FD_187561 | JGI IMG/M metagenome (GOLD analysis project Ga0209353, IMG submission 187561) | Freshwater lake microbial communities from Lake Michigan, USA - Sp13.BD.MM15.SD (SPAdes) (version 2) | ecosystem: Environmental > Aquatic > Freshwater > Lake | place: Lake Michigan...
CTACAGGAACTACTACCGCTGGTGGGTATACGGCACCGGCTGAGATGAAAACTCCCGGTGGTTATACGTACACGAACTATCAAAGCTTTACTCCGGAGAACGTATCGGGGACCAAGGCCCAAGTGACTGAGTTGTTTGCTGGCGCAACCAAGCAACAGCAATCCGAAGCGGATGCAATTCGTGCTGAGTACAACAAGGCTGTGTCTACAGGTAATTGGGGTTTAGCTGGTCAGTTGAATGATCTGTTGAAACAGCAAGAGGCAGATGTCACTCGTTCTAAAGAAGACTTTACTGCAGCCTCAAAGTACTTCACTGGCGCAGGCGGGGCGTATGAATTGCCTACAGGATTTCAGACGCGTCGTGAGGCGGACTACTTTAAGCAGCAGGGCCTTACTGGATACACCGGTCTGGACATAGGTTCTATTGGTTTTACTCCAGAGACTAAAGCTGATCCGTTTACGCAGGCTCTGTCACAGCAGCAAAAAGAATTCAACACGGCTAACTCTATCTATGGCGAATTGTCAAAGCAGTTTGGCGCGACATCGGATATCGCAAAGAATTATTTTACTAGCGTAGTCACTCCGCAGAAGGAGCAGTACGAGCAAATAAATAAAATGGCAGGCGATGTAGGCAAGGCTAATCTGTACGGAACGATTACAGGTGCTGCAGGGTACAAGGACTTCAGTCCGTTGAAGTTAGCAGAGATACGTAACGAAGCGCAGACAACTGCGGCGTTTGCTCCGACCATTAAAACGTATGAGACTAATGTAGGCAAGCTAACAGCAGCCAGAGATCAAGCCGATAGGTTAGGCCTAGGCGGCTATGCGTCGCAGTTAAATCAACTGTTGGACAAAGAGAATTCGCGATTAGATCAAGCCCGTGGTGCGCGGCAGTCCGCTATTGATCAGGCGCAACCTGATCCTATGCGTGACTTGATCTTGGGCAAGCAGATGGCGGCTCAGAAGATCACGGGCTTTACGGGAGTGGATTTACCTGATCAGGATTACTCTAGGTTAAATGCAGCACAGGCGTTTGATCCAGTTATTCAGCGACAGAACGCCGACTACCAAGCTGCGTTAGGAACGTACAACCAATTAAAATCGTTGTATGGCGACAGGGCAGACATTACTAAGAACTTCTTTAGCGATGTGGTAACTCCACAGAAGCAGGAGCTGGATCAGGCTAACTTGATTAAGGCTAACGCAAACTCTGCGCTAGGTTTTATTAACAAAGGCTACCCCGGGTATAGCACACCAAACATTGCCATCAGTGCAAAGACTACGGAAGACGGTGTTCGCGGTGTATTTAAAAATGCTCTCACAAACATCGACAACAGCGTTAGAGAGTTGGAAACAGCGATCTCTAAGTACGGCGACCAGACCGGTGTAGGTTATTACTCTGATGCGTTGCGTCGAAAAATTGATGCGGAGAACGCCAAGCGCGACCGAATCAATTCGGACATTGACATGTTCATCAATAAGATTCCGGGTCGAGCGAAGGGGTCACCTCCTGAAGGGGAGATAAGTAACCCAGTGGCAAAGATGGTGGCCGAGCAATCGCGGTCCAAGGATCAAGGCATGGATTCCAAGTCCAAGGCCATGCTAAAAAAGTTCGCGGGGGGCGGTGAGGCGGTAGCTTCGTCGTCCCCCACGTCTCAAGAGTTCCCATTAAACGAAAAGCTCTACGCGACAGGCGAGGCAAGGTCGCTGGAGTCAACGGAGTTGCCGTTGATTGGGAAAGTCGCGAGATTTATTGAGAAGGGCAAAGCAGCACCGGAAGATGCTAAAGCAGCGATAAATTGGATTGCAAACAAATTGTCAGGCGTAAAAGAGGAAGTTAAGAAAGAGAGCAAGACCTACGGCAACAAAGGCGCAGCGATGGATATATTGAATCGCGGCCTAGTAACGGATTATCTGGGTAGCGCTGTTGATGTACCAAACGCGGTGCTTCAGGGTGCTGATTTCCTGCAGTCTAAAATTGCTAGGCTAAGTAAGCCTGAGTCGGTTATGGACCCAGAAGGAAAGCGCGTACCTAAATTCCCTCTGTCTACGGACAAACCGTATGCTGGCAAGGAAGCGTGGAACGAGGCTTTTAAGAAGTTGGGTGTTACATCAAATGTAGAACGTCCTATTGCTGAGACAGCGACATCCCTACTATTGCCCTTTGCACCTAGTGCAGCAATGAAGATAGGCAAGAAAGCATTGAAAGAGTTAGGTCCAACAGCTGCGCGGATGATGGAAAAGCAGATGGAGCCGTATAACCTTTATGCAGTCAAGCCAGACGGCGGAACGTTTTTTCCAGAAGGATCAAACTCTGGGATAGATGAATATTTGGATAGGGTAGTTAAATACTTACCTACGACGCAAGGAGCGGCAACCGTAGCGGGAAAAGACATGGCAGACGTTGCGGAGTTTATTCGTAAAAAAGGCCGTAAGTATTTCACCTCTGAGTACGGTACGGCGGACGATACGTTGCGTATAGCGGCAATGGATGGCCGTCTTCCTTTATACAATGAGGACAAAGAGTATTTTCGTGGATACGCACTTAAAGCAGCGCGTGACGATAGCGCTCCGGGAGGAATACTAAATCAAGATGCTGTTGATGCGCGAATGGATTTAGAAAGCCTCTATGACAAAAGAACAGGAATGGCTCCTTATGCGTTTTCGGAAACAGACGATGCGCTTGATCGGATGAATTTAAGAGACAGAGTAACCAACAAAATAAAAGAAAAAATGCTAGAGCAAGGTGTTTTGCCCGATCACGTAAATGTTCCGGGGATACAGCTGTATAAACCATCAGACGCATCAAAAAGCTACACACCAGACCCAGCTAAAAAAATACTAAGCGCTAGACCCTTTCGTGGTGCAGCTCAAGGGCAGGGAGATATTGATAGATCGTTGCAATATGCTCTTAGCAATGAAGAACCTATTTATGACCTTAGTACATCCCCTTCGTTAGGCTTCTTAAACGATCGTAATGTAGCGGAAGGGATTATGACGATTCCGGCAAAAGAACGAAATAACATGAGCTTTCCGGAAGCCATAATTAAAGGGGAAAAGAACTTAAAGTTTGAAAAAGATTGGCAACTAGTAGTTGCTCAGGCAAGAAAAGGAAAACCGTTGCCTAAGAAAACCTACATGGAGGGGACGGAACCTTTGTATAACGTAAATGATAAATCGGAATGGGTAAGAGTTGTAACACCTAATGCAGTAGAGTTAGAAGGTGCAGCAATGGGTCATTCAGTAGGGGACTACAAAACAAAACTAGATTATGGACAAGGCGGCAAAGAGGCATTTAAGAACGGAACTGCCCGTGTATTTTCTTTAAGAAATGACAAAGGAATACCTTCTCTTACTGTTGAAACTACGTTTAAGAATGACGAGTATAAGATTCATCAAGTCAAAAGTGTCTTTAATAGCGAACCTTCAACGGCAGAAAAGAAAATTATTTTTGAATTATTTGATAAGTTAAGACCCACTAAAGTGCATACTTTTGAAAAGTATCGCAGAACAAGGGCGGGGGAAGATATCCCAGAAGAGGACCAAATAAAACTAGATTGGTCTACTTTATACAACGACTATAAACTGTACAAGAATAAAGACGGGGAATAACAATGCCAGTAGATAAAATCGTTAACGAAGCACCAAGGACTAGTGTTGAACTAGACATGGAAGACATGCCTGATGTAGAGGTCATTCTGGAAGAGGATGGTGGTGCTACGGTTGAGATTGGCGACGACGATATGGAAGTGGACTTCTATGCCAACCTAGCGGAGTTGGTAGAAGAGGACGAGCGCAGCCGTATCTCACGTGAGCTGATGGCATTGTTTGAGGCGGATAAGTCTTCCAGAGAGGATTGGGAGCAGATGTATGCCAAGGGCCTTGATCTGTTAGGCATGAAGATCGAGGAGCGCACCAAGCCATTCCGTGGAGCGGCTGGCGCAGCGCATCCATTGCTAATGGAAGGCGTTGTGCAGTTCCAAGCACAGGCGTTGAAGGAACTTTTGCCTGCCGGTGGCCCTGTTCGTACACAGATTGTAGGTAAAGAAACGCTGGACAAGGTACAGCAAGCCTCGCGCGTGCAGGACTTTATGAATTACCAGATCACAACGGTGATGGAAGAGTACACACCGGAGTTTGATCAGATGCTTTTCTACCTTGGCTACGGTGGATCGGCGTTCAAGAAGGTCTATTACGACCGTCAATTGCAAAGAATGGTCAGTCGATTAGTACTTCCTGACAGTCTTTTCATTCCGTATAACGGCTCATCCGTCATGTCGCAGTGTAATCGCATCACACACGCTGTCGCGATGCCAATTAATGAGTTCAGAAAGCGCGTAGCAGATGGCGAATACCTTGATTTTGACATTCAGGGTGAGCGTTCTCCGCCGGACGCGGATCAAATTCAAGACGCAACCAACAAACAGACCGGTTTAAACCCTTCTGAGCAGGACGAAGAAGTATTTTTGCTTGAATTTACGGTGGATTGGGACCTTCTGGGCTTTGAAGATGTTGACGAAGACAACGAGCCTACAGGAATCTGCTATCCCTACGTTATTACAGTAGATCAAACCAGTGGTCAGGTGGTCGGAATTCGTCGCAACTGGAAAGAAGGCGATGAAAAGAAGAGTAAGACAAACTATTACGTGCATTATGTGTTTGTCCAAGGCATGGGCGCGTATGGTTTAGGCTTAATTCACCTAATTGGCGGCTTAACGAAAGCGGCTACGTCTGCAATGCGTCAGTTGTTGGACGCGGGAACGCTCTCTAACCTGCCTGCAGGCTTCAAGGCCAAAGGCGCGCGGATCGCGGACACGGATAATCCAATCCAGCCGGGTGAATGGCGCGATATCGATGCAGGTGGCGCGGAACTTTCAGCGACATTACTGCCATTGCCGTACAAAGAACCGAGCCAAACGCTGTTTTCATTGCTGGGCTTTTTGGTTGAAGCGGGTCGGCGCTTGGCGAGCATTGCAGACATGCAGGTGGGCGAAGGCAATCAGATGGCGGCAGTGGGTACAACCATTGCGCTCTTGGAAAAAGGCTCTGCAGTCATGTCCGCGATTCATAAACGGATGCACTACGCGCAGAAACTGGAGTTCCAGTTACTTGCTCAGGGCTTTGGTGAGTATTTGCCGGACGAGTATCCGTATGATGTCCCCGGAGCGTCGCGCAAAATCAAGAAGGCAGACTTCGACAACATGGTTGCCGTGTTGCCTGTTGCGGACCCCAACATATTTTCAGCTGCACAGCGCATTACGTTAGCGCAAACACAGTTGCAGTTGGCACAGAGTGCGCCGCAGATGCACAACATGTACGAAGCGTATTATCGCGTGTATGCCGCAATGAACATAAGGGACATTGATGGTATTCTGCGGCCACAAGCTAACCAGATGCCGAAAGACCCCGCACAGGAAAATGCGGATGTGATGGACATGATGGAGTTAAAGGTATTTGCAGGTCAGCAGCATGACGCACATGTCTTGTCCCATCTGATTATGGGTATGGCACCTACTGTACAAGCAAACCCACAGGCAGCGATTCTGCTTCAAAAGCATATATTGCATCACATACACATGCAGGCAGAAGAGGATGTAGCAGCAGAGCTGTACAAACAATACGGCTCTGATCCGGACAGGCTCGTTTCTGATATTCAACGCGAAGGCATGATAGCGGTTGCTGTTGCGCAAGGTTTAATGAAGCTAAGAGAGACACAGAATCAGTTAAGTGGTGCAGGTCCTGATCCGCTTATAGCGTTGAAAGAGACAGAGATTAAGCAACGCGGTCAGATAGATCAAGCACGTCTACAAATGGATGATAAGCGCTTGCAGTTAGATGCTGAGAAAATGAAACAGCAGCGTATGGCTAATCAAGAACGTGTTCAGTCGCAAGAAGATATTGCTGAATTACGCGCAACGGTTACCCGTGAGCGTTTTTCACAACCACCTAAAGCACCCGGAGGCTCAAATGCCACTTAAAAAAGGTAAAAGCAAGATGACCATTAGCTCCAATATTGGCGAGATGGTCGGAGCGTTTAAGAAGACAGGGAAGATTGGTACGAGTGCGCCCAAGAGCAAGAAAGCCGCTGTTAAGCAGGCTGCGGCAATTGCTTACGAGAGTGCGGGGAAAACAAAGCCTATGAAAAAAGGTGGCGTGATGGGTCCTGTGCGCGAGGTTTACCGTAAGGATGCCTTTAACAAAGTTAAGATTTATTGATTTTTAAGCCCTCCTGACGGTGGCTTTAAACCGTCTGCTTCTCATGGGAAATAACCATGCTTACTTTTACAGAGTCGCTCTTAAAAGAGCTAAAGACTTTGCAAGAAGACACAATGGGTCATGTGTTATCTGGGAGTATTCCAGATATGGAACGTTACAAGTTCTTAATGGGCCGTTTGGAGGGTTTGAGATTGGCAGTTGACGCTGTCAAGGAGTTGGCAGAGAAACATTTTGCCGATGATTAACCCAAAGGAGGACTAATGGAAGCTGTAGCGGAAGAAAACCTGACTGCATTACAACGTAAATGGCAAGAACAAGAGGAGAACTTGTCCTCTATTGAAAATGCGTTTACGGAAGACGGAAATATTGATGTTGAGAACTTAGAAAAAAACATCATGGCTCACTTGCCGACCCCAACGGGCTGGCGGATTGCCCTTTTGCCCTATCGCGGAGCTAAACGCTCTAGAGGCGGTATTGAATTAGCAGAAGAAACCCAGAAGAAGACGCAATTAGCTACGACGTGTGGCTATGTGTTGCGCATGGGTGACTTGGCTTACATGGATCAGAGCAAGTTTCCTAACGGTCCGTGGTGCAAGGAAGGTGATTGGGTCATTTTTGGCCGTTATGCAGGCTCTCGTATACCGATTGATGGTGGCGAGATACGGTTTCTTAACGATGATGAGATTTTGGGCACTGTAGCAGACCCAAAAGACATCTTACACATGTACTAGGAGGGGAAAATGTCAACAGAACAACTTGAATTTGATATTGGTGACAATGAAGAAGCTACTACGGTAGAGATGAACGAAGATGGCTCAGACGCCGAGGTAACGGGCGTAGAAGAAGCACCAGAGGTAAGAGTAGAGGGCAATAAACAATCGGTTGAACTGGATAAGTACAACGATTCGGTCAAAAAGCGCATAGACAAGCTTACTGCTCGTCTGCGTGAGACAGAACGTCGGGAAACGGCTGCGTTAGATTACGCTAAGAGCGTTCAACAGAAGGCGCAAGAGCTGGAAAGACGTTTCCACGTAACCGATACGGAGCGTTTAACTGAGGCAAGAGGTCGTGTAGAGACTCAAGCTGCTGCGCTGAAGGCTGTTATCAGACAAGCAAGAGAAGAAGGCGATATTGATACGGAGACTGAGGCGCAAGAGCGTTTGACCTCTATCCTGATGGATCAGCGTCAGATCGCTGCAGCTTCTGCCCAACGCCAGCAACAAACGGAGGTTTATGTTGCCCAGCAACAGCGGCAGCAAGAACAGCCGCAACAAACGCAACAGCGACCACGTGCGCCAGACCCTCGAGCAGAGGAGTGGGCGGAGAAAAATGAGTGGTACGGCGTTGATGCGGTGATGACGAATGCGGTTCAGGCAGTACACATGCAATTAGTGGTTAACGAGAAGTTTGACCCGGAGAGCGATGAGTATTATTATGAGCTCGATAATCGCATGAGTGAGTACTTTCCGCACAAGCTAGGAAAACCGCGACAATCTTCCAGAGTCAATCGGCCAGCGCATCCGGTTGCACCTGCAACCCGTTCTTCGGGAGTAAATAATGCGCGCCGCTCTGTCCGGCTTACGCCGAGTCAGGTAGCTATTGCTAAAAAATTGGGTGTTCCGCTTGAGGAATATGCCAAATATGTAAAGGATTAAGACCATGGACAAAATCGACATACCTAGTTTGAATCGTAGTTCACGCAAGTCTGAGACTCGCGAGATGGCTACGCGTCGTAGACCTTGGGCTCCTCCTTCCAAATTGGATGCGCCTGCTGCGCCTCCGGGATACAAACACCGTTGGATTCGCGCCGAAGCTGGCGGAGTAGATGATCGTATCAATGTTTCTTCTCGCCTACGAGAAGGATACGAACTAGTCCGTGCAGATGAATATCCTGATTTCGTGAACGGCGGTGATGAGACAAACCGACATGCCGGTATTATCGGCGTGGGAAGTTTGCTTCTTGCTCGTATTCCAGAAGAGACGGTAGCGGAGCGAAATGCATATTACGCCTCGCGCACCCGTGATCAAATGCAATCTGTAGACAATGATCTAATGAAGTCGAATGCGCATGACACTATGCGTATTAACCGACCTACTAGACAGTCTAAAACGGTTTTTGGAAGTCCAAAAATTGATTAGTAAACTTTTTTAAGGAATAGACAAATGGCAAACGTTGATAAAGCCTATGGTCTGCGTCCTCTTGGCAATCTATCTGCTACAGGTGGTCAGAAGCAGTATGGATATGTTATTCAGGATAATCAGGCTGGCGCTATCTTTCAAGGCGACTTAGTCACCTTGGTAGCTGGTTTTCTTGTTAAATACGTTAGTGGCACTCATGCTACTGCAGTTGGTGTATTTAACGGTGTTAACTACACTGATCCAACTACAGGCAAGCCAACTTGGAAGAACTACTATCCGGGTTCGGTGAACATTACTTCAGGCCAGATTATGGCGGAAGTGCTTGATGATCCTAGTCAGCTTTATGTAGTTCAGGCTGATGAAGACATTGTTCAGGCTGATATTGGTCAAAATGCAGCGGTTACCTCCACTGCAGGCAGCACGGTTAATGGTCTTTCTGCAATGGAACTGGATTCGTCCACCATTACGACTACTAATACTCTGGTCCTAAAGATTGTTGGCCTGTATAACGCGCCCAACAATGCGTTAGGTGAAAACTTCACCCAAGTGGTTGTAAAGATCAATGCGCATCAATACAGCAGCATTGGTGTTGCTGGCCTAACTTAATAGGAGCTAAATCATGGCAATTTCACGTGCACAACTAGTCAAAGAGTTGGAGCCCGGCCTGAACGCTCTGTTCGGCATGGAATACAAGGGTTACGAACAAGAACACGCTCAAATTTATGATATTGAGTCTTCTGATCGTGCTTTTGAAGAAGAAGTTATGCTGTCCGGCTTTGGTGAGGCTCCAACCAAAACTGAAGGCGCTGGCGTAGACTATGACACCGCTCAGGAAGTCTACACTGCTCGCTACACTCATGAGACGATTGCTTTGGCATTTTCTCTGACTGAAGAAGCAGTAGAAGATAACTTGTACGACCGTCTCTCCGCTCGTTACACACGTGCTTTGGCACGTTCGATGGCAACCACTAAGCAGATTAAAGCTGCAGGCGTACTGAATGGTGCCTTTACTACCTCTATTGGTGGTGACGGCGCTACTTTGTGCTCGACAGCCCATCCAATTATTGGTGGCCCTAACCAAGCAAACAAGCTGGCAACAGCAGCCGATCTTTCGGAAACCTCATTGGAACAAGCGTTGATTGACATCGCTTCGTTCGTTGATGAGCGTAACTTGAAGATTGCTGTTCAAGGCTTGAAACTGGTTATCCCTAAAGAACTCCAATTTACGGCTGATCGTATTTTGAAATCGACTCTGCGTGTTGGTACAGCAGATAACGATATCAACGCGATTCGTAACATGGGCATGGTTCCACAGGGTTACACAGTGAACCACTACTTGACCGATCCAGATGCATACTTCATTTTGACTGATGCACCTAACGGCATGAAGATGTTCCAGCGTGTAGGTATCAAGACCGCCTTTGAAGGTGATTTCGACACAGGTAACGTGCGCTACAAAGCGCGTGAGCGTTATTCGTTCGGCTTCTCTGATTGGCGCGGTATCTTCGGTTCCGAAGGCGCAGCGTAAACAAAAGGGGGCTTCGGCCCCCTTTTTCTTTTATAGTGGTTCGTGTATATTTGCACTATTCCGGGGTCCCCGGTATATCTGACAGTCCCGGCTGACGACATGCAGACAGATATGCCCAGTTTCTCGCATGTGAGGAAATTAAAATGGCATCTACTACCTTTTCCGGCCCGGTCACGTCTACCAATGGCTTTATTGGCAACTTAACGGGCAACGTTACAGGCAACGTTACAGGCAACGTTACAGGCAACGTTACAGGCAATATTGCAGGCTCCGGTAGCATCACCCACGCTACAACGTCTGCAATCAACGCTACAGCGACCGCTACTGCGGCCCAAGTAGCTACTGGTTACATCACTTCTACTTCTGCCGCAGCGACCGCAATTACTTTACCTACAGGAACCTTGTTGGGCGCAGCATTGGGTGCCGCAAAGGGAACTGTATTTGATCTGTATATTGATAACACATCAGGCGCAAGTACCGTAACCATTGCAGTAGCTACCAATGGCATTCTCTCTAGTGCTGCTGCGGATACTCCGGGCTCCTTTGGCGACTTAACCGTTGCTGCGGGTGTAACCGGCTTGGCGCGCTTCACGTTAATGTTCTCAAGTGCCACAGCATATGTGTTTACTCGTACCGCTTAATAAGCGCTTCTTATAAAAATCAGTATTTAAGTAGGAGGCGCGTATGAGTGCCAGCAATATATCGGCGGTACATAAGACAGCCACGGGACAGGCTATTAACGGTCGTACTCGCGTGGTAGGCATATATTTTACGCATGGAGTAGGTGGTCCCTCAACGGCTGAGTTTTTTGATGGGGATGCAGATACCGATCCCTTATTGCTAAAAATATCGACTACCACGGTGGCCGATTCGCAGAACTTTGTAATCCCTGATCAGGGAATTCTGTTTAAAGATGGTGCCCACATTAAGCTTGGAGCAACCATTTTAAGCATTACTATCCTGTTTGAAGGTGGGGCAGCAGCGTAATGGAAACGTCTACGATTGTTTTAATTGGGTGGAACACTTTAATTTCAGTAATTATGGGGTTAACCGCCATAGTTTATAAGCAGAATGCTGAAAAAGTACAACTGCAAGCGGCTGAAGTACAGCGCTTAGGTATTCTCCTAAACAAGACAAGAGAAGAGGTAGCCCGTGATAACGTTACTCAAGCAGAAATTGACAAAATTTCGGATCACATTGATCAGCGCTTTAACAAGCTTGAAGAAAAAATTGACCGGCTCATCCAACAACGAGCCTAAATAAGGAGATATGAGCATGGGATTTTTTGGTAAAAAATTTAAGAAAGTGGCTAAGGCAGCCACAGGGGCCATGGGCGATAAAAGTGGTTCTGTCGGTATGCTTGCCATGGCTAAAAAACCGGGCAAATTTAGCGGTGTAGCAGGAGCGCTTTCAAAAGCCATGGCAGAAAAAGCTCAACAGGGCGGGGAATCCATGCCTGCTCGTTCTAAAGGAATGGGTCCCATAGGAAAATTGATGCAGGCTAGAGCGACTAAAACGCCAATGTTTAAAAAAGGCGGCGCAGTGGCTAAAAAAACGGGTAAGGGCAAGGCAATGGGCGTTGCAACACGTGGCGGTGGCCGCGCACTAATGAAAGGGAAATAATCATGGCTGGCAGAGGAATGGGTGCGGCAACTAAGGGTGGCGGTGCTGTTTCATCAGGCCCCCGCAATAAAATGATTTCTACGCCAAACAGAAAAACCAGCGGTCCTGTGTTCATGGCTGAAGGTGGAGAAGTCGAAGAAGAAGGCGTAATGGGAAAGATTAAAGGTGTCGGTAAAGGCCTGAAGGATGTTTACATGGAAGGCGTAGACAAATTACGTGACGACTTTGAACGCATAACCGGCACGGAAAAAGGCAAGCAGCTGGACAAGGAATCGGAAAAACAAATGCGCAGAAGGCTCAGTAATCAGGCCATGAAAGCCACAATGCGAGACCTTAGAAAAGAAAGGATACTTGCTGAAGCAGGGCGCTACAAAGCAGGTGGCGAAGCTAAAAAAGGCGCTATCAATCAGCATAAGCGTATGGCTATGGGCAAGAAGATAACGGGTGGCGGTCGCTAAATGGCTACGTCGGGAACAACAGTTTTTAATTTAGAGATTGACGAACTAGTTGAGGAAGCGTTTGAACGTTGTGGCATGCAAATGACCAACGGCAAACAACTCTCAACTGCTCGTCGTTCTTTAAATTTGATGTTCCTTGAATGGGCAAACCGTGGCTTAAATCTTTGGACTATTGAATTAGCTACGTACAGTTTAGTGCAAGGGGACACAGAAATCTCTTTGCCTACGAACACTGTAAATGTGTTGTCGGCAGTAATACGTTTAACTAATCAAACGCCAGCCACTGACATCATAATTGAGCGGATCGGTAGAGAACAGTACTTAGACATTCCGGATAAGACTACGCAGGCACAACCCGCGCAGTATTATGTGCAGAGAACAAATATACCAAAAGTATTTTTGTACCCTACGCCAAATCGTTCGTATCAATTGAGGTATTACTACATTCGTCGAATTGAAGATGCAGGTGCTTACACGAATACGACGGATATTAATTTTAGATTCTTGCCTTGTATAGCAGCAGGACTTTCGTACTACATATCGTTGAAGTATGCGCCAGAGCGTACTCAGGGCCTCAAGGCAATTTACGAGGAAGAGTTTGCTAGGGCTGCGGCAGAGGATAGGGACATTGCAAGCACCTATTTTGTGCCGGACCTAGGAGCGTGATGTGGGTGGATTTGCTAGTGGTAAGTACTCATACGGGTTGTGCGACTATTGCGGTCAGCGCTACCGATACAACGTACTTAAAAAGAACTGGCGAGGGTTTAAAGTTTGTCCGGATGATTATGAGCCGAAAGAGCCGCAGTTAGACCCACTGCATTATCGTGGAGATTCAATTGCCCTATTGCAGCCACGTCCTGACCGAATTGAGCCTGTAGTTGTTTTTGTTGGAGTGCCCGGAGATTCTGCGTTTCAGAGTATTGGAAGCGCCTCCTCAACGGTAAATCTTACAAACATGAATGCCTTTCCAGAGCAAACGGCTGTACTTGGTATAGGGACAGTGGGTAAAACAACCATACTAATAACATGACATACGACGAACTGGTCACTAATATTAGGAACTACACTGAGGTTGGAAGCAATGTCTTCACTGCCCCGGTAATAAACACGTTCATTACGATGGCCGAGAACCGTATTCTTCGCGACATTGATTTGGACGTGTTTAAGTTAGAGGTCACAGGTACGATGACTTCTAGCAATAGGTTTTTAACCACACCTAGCAATATTTTGACGCATCGTTATTTAATTCTGACAAGTGCAGCTAATGAGCAGTTGTTTTTAGATTTTCGTGATACGTCGTTTATGAAAGAGTTTTGGCCCAACGGTGCTACTACAGGAACGCCTAAGTACTATTCTGTTTGGGATCAGGACACGTTTTATGTAGCACCTACACCGAATGCAAATTTCTCAGTAGAGCTTGGATACATTTACCGACCAGCGCAGTTGTCGTCTACAAATACTACAACGTGGGTGAGTAATAATGCTCCTGAAGCGTTGCTTTATGCCTGTTTGATACAGGCGTATAGTTATACAAAAGGTCCTTTGGAAATGCTTCAGTACTTTGACAATTCGTACAAGCAATCTATACAAGGACTTGGAGTGGAGCAGCAAGGTCGTCGTCGTCGTGATGAATATCGTGATGGCATGCTTAGACAACGTCTTAAATCGGAGACACCGGGGCCATGATGGGAAATTCTGGAGGAGCTTTACTAGGCGAAATCAAGGCCGTGATGGTATCTGGAAGAGGGTTTACCCCAGAAGAAGTTGCCGAAATGGCGTTGGAAAAAATCGTATACATCGGAGAAAGTTCTCATCCAGCTATTCGTGATCAAGCGGAAGCGTTTAAGGACCATATTCGTGTGGTATTAGTGCGGTATATGAAACAAGCGGTTGCTTCTCATAACACCACACTGGCAAACAAGTTTCGCGATGCAGGGCATCCCGAGCTAATTAAACTTTTGGAGAATTAAAATGGCTATTAGCGTAACCACAGCAATGCCTACGTCCTTTAAGGTAGAAATCTTAAAGGCAGTACACAATTTCACGGCTTCCACTGGCAATACGTTTAAGATTGCTTTGATGAAAGCAACCGCTGCTGGCTCAGGAACGTATGGTGCAGCAACTACTAGCTACCTCAACTTGACCAGTAACTCGGACGAGGTTGCTAATGGTAGTGGTTACACCACTGGCGGCAATACACTTGTTTCAGTTACTCCTGTAGCGTCTAGCACCACAGCCGTATGTGACTTTGACAATACCACATGGTCTGCCGCTACGTTTACTAGTTGTGGCGCTATTATTTATAACGATTCAGCAACCGGTGATCCAGCCTGTGCTGTGTTGAGTTTTGGTGGTGATCAGCAGGTTAGTTCAGGAGACTTCCAGATTCAATTTCCTGCGCCTGTTGCGGCTACTGCAATTATCCGTATTGCTTAATAGGAAGAGAATGTGCCGAACCTCGTTAAAGCGTGGGGTGAAGGAGCATGGAATGATGCTACGTGGGGTGGAATCCCTGCTACCAACACGGTTGGCTGGGGTTCAGGCACATGGGGACAAAACGCTTGGGGCGGTATTGTTGAAGCAGTCATCCCCACAGGTGTTGAAGGAACGGGAAGTGTAGGAGATGTTTCATTTGTTGTTTCGGCTAATCCGGTAGGGGTTGTAGGAACAGGATCAATTGGTACAGTAGTTATACCGCAGCAGGTGGTACTAACACCTGATGGTGTACAGGGAACCGGAGCAATTGGCACCCCTACGTTCTTCTTTGGCTTGGTATTTGTGCCAACTGGCGTTTCGGGCACGGGCGCGGTAGGCGATACAACAGTAGCTTTATCGCCCACGGTTACGGTTACTGGGGTACAGGGCACAGGTTCAATAGGAACTGTATTTGTACCGATTAACGCTGTTGGTGTACAGGGAACAGGCAGTGTTGGCGATGTCATTCCAGTATTTGAGGAAATAGTTGTAGTAACGGGCGTAGAAGGTGTTTCTGCAGTTGGTGGAGTTGGAGTATCGGTTGGAGACTCAGTTCTTCCAGTGGGAATAGCCGCAATTGCCAGCATTGGCTCAATAGCGGTAAGTTATACTCACGTTGAAAATGCAGTTGGAGTCACAGGCACTGGGTCAGTAGGAGTAATTCTTATTCGTGGGTGGTCTGTGGTCGATGATTACCAAGACCCTAATTGGGTCCAGATTAATGTGGCATAAGGAAAAACCATGGCAAGTACATTCAGCCCTCTTAAAATTGAATTAATCACCACGGGTGAGCAGTCAGGCACGTGGGGTATTACTACCAATACCAATTTAGGCACAGCAATTGAAGAAGCGATTACAGGCACTGCTGATGTTGCATTTTCTAGTGCTGATGTCACCCTAACGCTTACCGATACAAATGCCACTCAAACAGCGCGTAATTTGCGCTTAAATTTGACAGGTACATCGGGCGGCGCAAGAAATTTAATTGTTCCTGCCATTGAGAAACAATACATTGTAAATAATGGTCTGGCAGATGCGGTAACGGTTAAGAACGCATCAGGCACAGGCGTAGCTGTTCCGGCTGGCAAAACAATGCTGGTGTTTAACAATGCGACAAACGTCGTTGATGTAACAACGTATTTATCTTCTTTGACGCTAGGTACTGCATTGCCAGTAGCATCTGGCGGCAGTGGTGCAGCAACCTTGACGGGCGTTTTAAAAGGTAACGGCACATCAGCTTTTACTGCGGCTACCGCTGGTACAGACTTTGTGGCTCCCGGCGGTGCATTAGGCACTCCAAGCTCAGGCACGTTGACTAATACTACTGGATTGCCTTTAACTACGGGTGTCACAGGTACATTGCCAATCGCTAATGGCGGCACAAACTCAACAACAACTCCAGTTGCTGGCGCTGTGCCTTACGGAACTGGCACTGCGTATGCGTTTACTGCCGCTGGTACTGCGGGTCAAGTGTTAACAAGTAATGGTGCTGGAGCGCCTACATGGTCTGCGGCATCGGGTGGTATTTCAACAGGTAAGGCCATTGCGATGGCGATGATTTTTGGATTCTAAGGAGCTTTAAATGGCAAACCCTAATATTGTTAGCGTAGTAAGCATTTACGGAAACGTAGGCTACGTTATTCCTTCGGTGGCAGCTACTGCCACTACTTCGTGGACGTATGACGGCACGACTGCTCTTACTGGTTTAAAGCCAGCTACAGGTACAGTTAACCGTATTACGTCTATAACAGCGTCGAATACGACATCTAGTGCTGTGACTGCAACGATTGCTATTGGCAACAATGGTACGTTCGGTTCAGCCACTGTAGTTACGTATCCTGCGTATCAGATTTCAGTGCCGCCAAACGCGACGCTAATTATCATTGACAAGACTAACTCGGTGTACGTCACTGAGAATCAGTCTGTTGCTGCTTATTCTGGTACTGCGAGTGCGCTGACATTCACAGCGACGTTTGAACAGATCACCTCGTAAGGTCTAACATGGGACTTCGTTATCCCGGTGGTTATGTCACGGCGACGTTTAATCCGCTTGCCTACACTACGGCTGCGTCTAACCTGCTAGTTGTTGCTGGGGGCGGCGGGGGTGGCTATATAGGCGGCGGTGGCGGTGCGGGTGGAGCGCAGCTTGCTTCATTTGGTTATGTAATAGGCACAACGTACAGCGTTACTATTGGTGCTGGTGGTGCGGGGGGAACTTCTGGAGCGAGGGGTACAACAGGCTCTAATTCAGTTTTTACTGGCGTTACTTCTACTGGCGGTGGTGGCGGCGGGACGAATACTGGCGATAACTCCATCGCAGCAGGTCTATCTGGGGGTTCGGGCGGGGGCGGTGCATCGGTAGGTGGTGGCACTCCAAGCGGAGCTTCTGGGACATCAGGTCAAGGAAATAGCGGCGGCTCAGGAAACATATCTAGCCCTTATCCTGCGGGTGGCGGCGGCGGAGCAGGTTCTGCTGGGGGTGTTGGATCAGGCAGTGTATCTGGCAACGGCGGCAACGGCATAGCTACTACAATTACTGGCGCTCAAACGTATTACGCAGGTGGTGGCGGTGGGGGTAGTCGTTCAAGTGGCACGACAACGGGCGGTATTGGCGGCGGGGGTAATGGTTCGCCAGACTCAACAACGGCTTCTGCTGGAACGGCTAACACAGGCGGTGGTGGCGGTGGGGGTGGCTTAACCGCAAACGGTGGTGCTGGCGGTTCAGGCGTAGCTATCGTTCGTAGCGGCAGAGCAGCAGCTTCTTTCACAGGTTCACCTACAATTACTAACGTCGGTAGTGACTTTGTATATACATTCACTGGTAACGGAACAATTACATTCTGAGGTTGATATGGCGCACTTTGCAAAGCTTGATGACAACAACGTGGTGCTAGAAGTCAACGCACTTAATAACCATGAGCTAGTCACCAGCAAAGATACGGTAGACGAGAACGGCAACGTAGTCGTGTCTCTGGTTGAGTCTGAAGACAAGGGTATTGCGTTTCTAACCTCATGGTCAGGCGGTCATACTAATTGGAAGCAGACAAGCTACAACGCTACATTCCGAGGCAAGCTGGCAGGTATTGGCGACACGTATGACCCAGTAACTAATTTGTTTGTGGCTCCTGTAGTGGTGCAGCAAGAGGTTCCTGCTGATTTGCCTACGATGGATTTGAACGTGTTAGAGACTCAGCCAGAAGCCGCTATTACGTCACAAGCGGTGGTTGATTTATCCTCAACTGACTTACCTGCATTGAACAGCAGCGATGTGGCTGCATTGACTTCAGAACAAATAACGGGGCTATAAAATGCCACAATACAATGGTGTATGGACGCTAGAGGCGCAAGCTCAAGCTCAGTCTAATCAGCAATGGGTAACTGACCCTAATTTCAAGAACACGACGCTGCTGTTACAAGCAGACGGTACAGGCAGCGGCTCACAAAATCAGACTTTCTTAGACGGTAGCACCAACAACTTTTTCATCACAAGAAACGGTAATACTACCCAAGGTTCGTTCTCGCCGTTTAGTCAGGCTCCGGGGTACTGGAGTAATTTTTTTAATAGCACTGCTAATTACTTGACGGTTCCGTACAATTCAAATTTTTTATGGTCTACAGGAGCCAGAACGTATGAGGCTTTTGTTTATGTTACTTCAGTAGCAGCAAACAATGCAATTTTTGGACTCACGAATTTAAGTTCTTCAAATACTTGGGAACTTTACATAAACACTTCAAGCCAAGTGGTGTTTAGATACTTTGCTGGCGGCGTACAAACAGTAACAACAACCACAACCGTCCCATTAAATACATGGGCGCACGTAGCTTTTGTTTATGATGGAACAAGCGCCATTACTATTTATATCAATGGTGTAAGCGCAGGGACAGGAACAATAACAGGAACGCCTGTAACGGACAATAATCAACTATGTATTGGTAGAACTGATGTTGGTAGTGCTGGAAATGTTACATTAAGTGGATATATTAGTAATGCTAGGTTCACTTCTGCTGTTGTTTATACAGGCGCGTTTACGCCACAAACCACACCACTAACAGCCATAACAAACACATCACTGCTTACTTGTCAGTCAAACCGTTTTGTTGATAATAGTGCTAGTCCTGCAACGATAACTGCTAACGGCACTGTATCCGTCCAAGCCTTCGGCCCTTTCGCTCCTGCGCTGCAATGGACACCAGACGTAGTAGGCGGGTCTGGGTATTTTGATGGTAGTGATTATTTGTCGTTAGCTCCGGGCGCTGCGTTTGCGTTTGGTACTAGTGACTTTACTGTTGAAACTTGGTATTACCCAACATCTACTCCAACAGATGACTACATAATTGAGGCACGTAATTCAAGTCAGACAAATACTTGGACGCTTAATTTTGCGTATAGCGGCACTAATGGGCAATTGAATTGGGGTTACAACGGCACAACTTTGATTGCAGCAACTACAAACGATACAGTTAAGCCATATATTTGGAGCCATATTGCATACACTAGAACAGGCACTACAGGAAGTTTGTATGTAAATGGTGTGAGGGTTGGAACAGGAACTGATAATACAAACTATACGGTATCGCCAACAACGTCCTATATTGGGTGCAGGTTCAGCCAACAAAATTTTGCTGATGGTTATTTCTCTGGTATGCGCGTTGTAAATGGGACTGCTCTATACACAGGGGCATCTTATACAGTCCCTACTACGCCGCCAACCGCTGTAGCAAACACATCACTACTCCTCAACTACACCAACGCCGGTATATACGACGGCAAGATGGGTAACGTATTAGAGACAGTAGGCACAGCACAGGTAGCGACAAGCCCTGTGAAGTTTGGTAGCGGGAGTATGTACTTTGGTGGAACGGGAACGTACCCGTCATACGCTACTAGTAATCTTGTTGGCCCAGCAAATGCAGGTTTTTATAACTTCGGTACTAGTAACTTTACTATTGAGGCATGGATTAACCTTAGCGTAACTACGACGGGTAGAGTTATTGTGTCTAGTGGGTACAACGCTGATACAGGTGCTGGCGGGTGGACATTTACTTATCGAGGAGACATAAGCTCTCTTTCTTTAAGTGTAAACGCTAACGTCGTGTATTCAAAATCATGGTCGCCATCTGCAAATATTTGGTATCACGTTGCAGTTACTAGGGCTGAAAACATTCTTAGATTTTTTGTTGATGGTGTGCAGATTGGAACAACTAGTACAAGTACAGATAATATTACTGGGTCATCAACTATTGTGGTAGGGGGTAATAGTGGTGGCACTAATTTGAATTTCTTTGGTTACATCGACGACCTACGCATTACTAGAGTAGCCCGTTACATAGCAAACTTCACGCCTCCACAACAGGCCTTACCGAGACAATAAGGAATAGAAGATGAGTGACAAATATCCCGGTGGGTTCGTAACGGCTGGTGCGCCAGCAGGGTTCTCTGTTGCGTTTAACGGAAGCAGTGATTACTTAACTACAGCAAATAGCCTTGGCATTAATAACTTTGGTACAGGCGACTTTACTATTGAGTGTTGGGTTAATTTTAGTGTAGTGGGTAATGGGCAATTTATTTCTGCTGGTTCTGGCGGTCAAGCAAATGCGTATTATTGGCAGTATTATAGTTCTCAGCTTCAATTAGGCGTGCAAGGAGGGTCAAGCATAACAGTAGCTAGTTGGACCCCTGTTGCTAACACTTGGTATCACGTTGCAGTTACAAGAAGCGGGACAAACGTCTATCAGTTTGTTAATGGCGTACAACTAGGAACTACAGCAACGTCATCTCAAAGTTTTGCAGATGGGCCTACCTATATTGCTTATGGTGGCGCAGGGTATTTCAATGGGTATATATCTAATGCAAGAATTATTAAAGGCACGGCGCTATACACAACTACGTTTACACCGCCAACCCAGCTATTTCCAATAACTAACACTACGCTATTGACTTGCCAAAGTCCGACGTTCATAGATAACAGCACTACCGCAGCAACAATTACACAAAACGGCTCACCAAAGGTCAGCAACTTCACACCGTTTGCTGGATACCAAGGATTCAACCCTGCGCTTGGTGCTGCGGCTGGTGGTGTATGGACAATAGACGAATCTGCGTATTACCAACAGAACCGCCTGTGGCCCATCTACGACCCGTACTTTAATCAGACCACGCTGATGCTGCATGGTAACGGTACTAACGGCGCACAGAACAATACGTTCTTAGATAGCTCGGTTAACAACTTCACGATTACTAGGAATGGCAACACGACCCAAGGTACGTTCACGCCTTTCTCACAGACGGGGTGGAGTAATTTTTTTAATGGTACAACTGATTACTTATCTAATACATCGTTAACTAATTTCTTGTTTACTAGTAACTTATCTACAATGTTTGCCACTTTTGAAGCATGGGTTTACCCAACTTCATGGAATAACATTAGTGGTTATGGGCATAATCCACTGTGGGGAAATAACGGAACCTATGCAACTTTTGGTTTTTACAATGGCGCGTTGCAATTTACAAGAGGCTCCGCGCAAACAATTACTTCTACTAGCTCTATTTCTTTAAATACTTGGTCGCATGTAGCGGTAACAATTAATCAGAGTACAGTTACGTTTTATATTAACGGCGTTAGTGCTGGAACTGGAACTTTAACAGCGGCATTAGGAACTAGAGGAACAGATTTTATTGGTCACCAAAATGGAACTGGCAGTTATTTTGCTGGATATATTTCAAACTTTAGGATTTCAACTAACGTAGCGTATACAACTAATTTTACGCCAAGCACTGTGCCGTTAATTGCAACTACTGGAACCCAAACACTAACTTGCCAAGACAATCGTTTTGTGGACGATAGTGCTAATAACTTTGCTCTTACAGTAAGCGGCACGCCATCCGTCCAAGCCTTCTCCCCGTTCGTCCCTGCATACATCACACCTACGACGTTTAGCAACTATTTTGATGGTAATGGGGATTATTTAACCGCTAGTGGAGCTAACTTAGCATTAGGCGCTGGAAACTTTACGGTTGAAGGTTGGGTTTATTTAACTGGCTATAACGGTGGCGCAGCAGCTTATACAGGCATTGGTAGTTACCCAGACAGTACGGCATTGATGTTTTATATAAATGCTTCAGGCGGTTACGCTGTAAATGTGGGTTCGTCAGACATCATAACTACTGGTACAGCGCCTCTTAACACATGGATACATTTTGCTATTGTTAGGTCAAGCACTGGGTCAAATGGTCTAACGCTATATATCAACGGTATATCCGTTGCAACCGCAACTTCTGCCACAAACTTTACAAGCACAAATGCTGTTATCGGCAGAACAGGCGTTAGTACAAGTAGTAACCTTATGCTTGGTTGCCTATCTAATATTAGGGTTCTTGTTGGAACTGCGCTTTACACAGCAGCCTTTACGCCGCCTACAGCACCATTGACTGCAGTATCCGGCACTCAATTATTAACCTGCCAGAGCAGCACGTTCATCGACAACAGCACTAACAACTTCACCATCACGGCTAACGGCAACGTCCAGCCAGTAACATCCCCTACGCCATTCCCAGCGAAGGTAGATACAACCACATTGAACTCTGCCTACAGCACATCACTGATAGGTGGTAGTGGCTACTTTGATGGTACGGGGGATTATTTAAACACTCCTACTGCTAACACAAGTTTACAGTTTGGCACGGGGGATTTTACTGTTGAGTTTTGGGCGTACCCAACAAATTTAACTGGCTCTACTGGTATTGGTTCATCACAAATTATTTTTGCGTCGGCTGGCGCTTCTTCTTTTATGTGCAGTATATGGACAGGCAATGTTCATACCGTAAAAGCGGACGTTGCCGACCTTTATGATTTTGCTTCAACCGCAGTTCGGCAAGGCAATTGGTTCCACGTAGCAATATGCCGAGCAAGTGGGTCAATGAAATGTTTTGTAAACGGCGCTCAAGCTGGATCGACAACCGCAGATACTACTGATTATAGCGGTACGGGAGTGGGAGCTATTGGCGCTAACTACAGCGGTGGTTATAACTTTACTGGGTATATTTCTGGGCTACGGGTACTTAAAGGTACTGCTTTATACAACGCAAACTTTGCACCAGCGGTAGTGCCACCTACGCCTTCTAATCTAACCAATAACGGTACGCAGTCAGGAACGCTTACGTTTGTAGTAGGTAGTGATGCGCCAAATACGTTGTACTACGTTTGCCAAAACCATTCAGCAATGGCAGGAGTTATTAATATAGTTAACTCAGGAACGTATGAAAAAGTTTATGCAGTATCTGCCAATGGCTCGAGCAACTATGTAATAAATGGTTCGTCTAATCCTACCCTGACATTGGTAAGAGGCGAGACGTACACGTTCAATGTTAACGCTACTGGTCATCCTTTTTGGATTACAAAGGCTTCTGGTGCGTACAGCGCAGGAAATGTATATCTAGGAACCACGCTTCTTACCAACTTCACCAACGGCGCTATCTTTGATAACACGGCTAAGAACGTATTGGAGACTGCTGGCGGCGCTGCGCTTAGTTCTACACAAGCGAAGTACGGTACGACGAGTATGTATTTTGATGGCGTAGGAGATTGTTTAATATCCCCAGCTACGCCTAATTTTTTGTTTGGCGGTGACTTTACTGTAGAGGCTTGGTTTAACCGAGACAATGGAGCTGATGGTTCTATTTTTGTAATGAATACAAGCGGCGTAAGTTATTTTGCTTTAAATGTGGCTTCTACTGGATACAGTGTTTATTTAAATGCCACAGGGCCAAATTTTAGCCCAGCAGTAACCTTGTCAAACAACACTTGGTATCATGTTGCTGTAGTAAGAAGTGGTTCAACTGTAACGCTTTATCATGATGGTACAAACATTGGTACTGCATCTAATTCTTCGTCGCTTGGTTCAGCATCCGTTGTGGGTTATGTTGGTGGAATTAATGGCGGTTTAAAGGCGTACATTGACGACCTACGCATCACCAAAGGCGTAGCGCGTTACACCACAAACTTCACTCCACCAACGTCACAGTTGCAAGACCAATAGGGGGATGAAATTGATCCACTAACCATCCTAGCTGTAGCAAAAACCGCAGCCGCTGCAATACGTAAAGGCTGTGAGATGTACCAAGAGTACAAAGCGCAGGGGATGGAGCTAGTAGATGCGTATGGACAGGCCAAGGATGTCGTTGCAGATTTAAGCGGACACCTTGGCAATTTCTTTAAAGCGCATGAGCAGTTAGAGAAGCACGTACACGAAGAAGAGCTAAAGGTAAAGAAGGCGCGTGACCCTGAGTTGTCCGTGAACCAAGAAGCCTTTAATAGAATCATGGCTCAAAAGGAAATGCAACGGCTAGAAACAGAGCTGCGCGAGACATTAGTCTACCAAGCACCTAAAGAATTGGGGGCTATTTGGACAGAATTTGAAGCAATGCGTGATAGGGTAAAAGCGGAAAGAGCAGAGATACAACGTCAGGAAGTAATAAAGCAACAGGCGGCTCAATGGCGACGGGACTATATAAAAAGAAAAATCGCGGAGCAAATGACGCTGGTAATCGCGGTAGTGTTCATAACGTGTTGGTTCCTATGGCTAATGATCCTAATCAGAATGAGCCACACGTACCGTGGAGCTTACTCATCACCGTCCTTGTTCTGTGTATTGTGCTAGTCCTAGTGTTGCCGGTGATGGGTATTGCTTACATGGACATGAATAACGCTACGATTGCAGCGATGGAAGAAATACGAAAAATGCGTGAGTTACGCGCCAAGATATTAATGGAAATGAAGGGGGAACAGTAATGGCGGATAACGAGCAAAAAAAACCGGATACATCAGCAGAAAATATATTTCGCGTTGAAGGTGGTAAATACATCCACAACAACGTAGAAATTAATAAAGACGAATTTGATAAACGAAAAGCTGAAGCCGATGCTGCTATTCGTTCTGCACGCCCGGCTCCAAAAGAAAAACCGCGTTCAACCGCAGACCGTAAAGCAGCTGCGTTTTCTGAGTTAAAAAAAGGCGGCGAAGTTAAGTTTGCTTCAGACCGTGTAAAACGTATAGATGGTATTGCACAGCGAGGTAAAACGAGAGGACGGGTTGGATAATGCTGACACTACTTTCAACGCTTGTTAGTTTTTTGATGGGCGGCTTGCCCAAGATACTAGACGTTTTCCAAGACAGACAAGACAAGTCCCATGAGCTAAAGCTTGCCCAGATGCAAATCGAACGTGAGCTACAACTAGCCGCCGCAGGGTACGTAGCCCAACAACAGATAGAAGCCATTAAGCTAGATGAGATAAAAACCCAAAC
>Ga0209353_10000458_pt1 | contig 24730 bp, 32 predicted proteins | sample LauGreSpBDMM15SD_2_FD_187561 | JGI IMG/M metagenome (GOLD analysis project Ga0209353, IMG submission 187561) | Freshwater lake microbial communities from Lake Michigan, USA - Sp13.BD.MM15.SD (SPAdes) (version 2) | ecosystem: Environmental > Aquatic > Freshwater > Lake | place: Lake Michigan...
GTGGTTTAATGGGCTCTGGAATAGTCTGCCCAGACTGAACTAGCTTTGCGGCATTAACCATTCTCTGAGCCATCTGAGAAAGATCCTCTAAGGACTTACCAGTGTTTAATTTATCCTTTCTAAGGATATTCATGGCGTCTTCAAACGTCAAGGTGCCAGATTTGGTTTGACCCTGCATTTTATTGAAAAGGTCTGGGTTCTCTTTCAATAGTGCAAGCTCTTCTTGGAACCTTGAGGGCTTGTTTGCGGCTTGTCTGGTCTGATCGTACATACGCTTTTCATGCGCTTCCTGGGACTTATAGCGCGCCTCTTGAGCGTCACGCTGGGCCTTCTTGTCAGCCGCATCCAAAACCTCTTTGGCGCCAGCGCCTTGCATTTCCGCAATCTTAACCTCGCGAGCATTAGCTTGCTCTTTAAATTTCATAGCTTTCTCAATGTCACCTTCAGCATATGCGCGCCTCATATTCTCAATATCAGCTTGGAGCTTCATTGTCTCGATGGTCTGAGCGCGTTCTAAGGCCTGCTGTTTAGCGGCACGTTCTTCTTGTGCGGCAGTGGCGGCGTTATAAGACTTACCAAATCCTCCAAATGCTGCTCCAATACCTCCCATACCCTTCCGGCCACGGGTAGCCTCACCAGCGGCAATCAAAGCTTGTGATAAAGCGGCAAGACCTTGCCGGCCTTCACCTTCTTGAAACCTAGAGCGCTGGGCTGCGTTTTGCTGCTCAAGCTGGGCGGCTAACTTTGTTAATGTGTCGCCGGGTAACTTATTAAGGAGGTCGGCATACTCTGGATTCTTGGCTATTTGTTCAGCTATAACTTTTTCTCTATCGACAGGTTGCGGCAGATCTACCTGCCCCAACAAACGCTTTCTTAAAATCTGATTAGCCAACTCTACTGGAAGTTTGCCATCCCCACCACCTTCTGAATACGTGCCTGACACAGATTCGCCGGGAGGCAGAACCAACTGCTCATTGTTTTCATTAGCAAACGCCACAATACCGCCGGGCGCGTAATTGAACATACGATTGCTGATAGGCAGATTGGCCAGTCCACCACCAGCCATGCCGGCTGGAATAGCACCGGGCTGAGACATCTGCTGGGGAGGCATAGACCGAGCCGCCGGCTGAATCTGCATAGGTCGCATTTGAGGAGCCATTTGAGGCTGTACTGCAGGCATGGGACGGGGCATCCCTTCAGGATTCATCCTCATGTTCATGCCTTGGCCAATGCCGGGAAGTGCCACTTGCTGGTTGAGCTCGCTTTCAAGCTTCTCTTTAACAGAAGAATCAGGAGCTTGAGCTGCACGTTGCTCCATAGACTTTCGTCTATTCATCTCGCCAAGAGCCATATACGGGGGAACCTGTGGGTTCTGCCCATTAGCGTAGGACATGATTGCCTGTGTAGGCAGATCCTTTAGATGTTCTTGGATTTGAATCAGATTCATGATGATGGCCCTAAATCAAGGCCGAGGCCTTTTAACAATTCCCCTACGTTTTTGTATCCTAACGCAGATGCTGCCGCTGTACCGCCGCCAAGCATAGATATTAATGAGCCAACACCGGACATTTCGCCAGCCGTGTTTTGTACAGATCCTGTAGGTAATCCAGAAATCATGTCGCGCTGGAATTGAACTTGCTCATATGGATACTGTCGTTGCTTCTCAAACTCAGCCTTATCAGCGGCTATACCCTCAGACTCAATACCTCGCTGTGTTGCCCCTTGTGTGCCCATCAAATCAACCAAAGTCTTAGCTTGACCTTGTTCGGTGTTGAACTGACCCATGGCTTTGTCAAATGCGGTTGCGTAACCTTGATTAATCGCTTTGTTTTGCTCTTGCAACAAATTACGGTTAGCTTCAGAATCCATAATGGCTTGACGGCTACCGCCAAAACCACCGGCTTGAGTTAACTTAGTCATAGCGGGCTGAAGATTTATTTTTGATTGGCGGCGAAGCTCCTCTAACTGAGGGGTAAGCACACCCTCTAAGTATGGGTTCATGTATTGAGCGGCAATACCTGTAGGGCCAGTCAAAGTTCCGGCAGTCATACCACCCGTAGGAGCTGCGCCAGCACCTTGACCTATGGGCGCTGGTGCATAAGGATCAACTCCCCCCATGCTGGGAAGCTGATAGGCGCCAGAAGAGCTAAACGATTGACCCAAATTAGTAGGGAATGTTAAGCTTGCAAGCCCTTCAAAGCCTTTGGTTTGCAGACTAGATGGGCCAGCTGTGAGTGGGCCTTGGTAAGTCTCATAGGGCGTATTGGCCAGTGCTTGAGCTCGACCCAAGTAATTGGTAATGTACGGCGATGCCCAGTCGGCTAGGCCTTGGGTGTTTGTCGATCCTGTGGGTAGGGTTTCTCCGGCCATAACAGCTCCTTAAGCGGGTAAATATTTGTGCGCTTTTGTATCAGCGGCAACGTTTTTAGTCTTGCGGCGCGCCTTCTGGACGCGATCCATCATGTCGTAAAGCTTCTGAGCGCCTGCGTTTGTAGAGCCGTTGCCTAGTTCGGATACAACTCTTGCTGGTACAACAAACTCGCCTTCTGCCAAGCGGGCTGGTTGTTTACCACCGATTGTCGCAGGAATTGAGTCTGATACGCCGTCACCGGGGCCACGCAATAGGCGACCACCATCCGAGTAACCACCCAGATCAGAAATGCCACCGCCGCCATACATCATTCCACCGCCAGCGGCTTTGGGTGTGTAGGTGGTGGGTGAGAAGTAAGTAGTTCCACCAGCTCCGGGACGCGCTGTTGAGCCAGCTGCTGGGCCATATGGCAATTGCCTGCGATCAGCTGTTAATGATGGGATAACTGCGCTAGGGCCAGATTTTCCACCACCCTTATTCATCATAGCCATCAAAGCTAATAGAGCCAATAGCATATTATTGTTTGAAGATTTAGAGCCAGCACCAGCTTTTGTGCCTGCATCTTTCTTGGTGTTATCAATGATCTTATCAAGGCCTTTTTTATCAACTGTAACCGTCTTGGTTCCGCCACCGTCATTTGTTACAACCTTATAAGTACCATCTTTGTTATCAATGATGGTGCGTCCGGGTGAAACTGCGGCTTGCTGGCCAGTGATCTTTGGGTTGTTAATAAAAGAACTTGAATCACCAATTGCATACTTGGCACCCAATGGATTTGCCGCACTGCTTTGAGCCAAGAAACCAGTCTCGCTCAAAGTGCCGCCAGTGCCCTTGATTGGGGTTGTGCTGCCTTCTAGGAATTGAGCTGGAATGTACTTACTCAGTCCTTGGCCACCACCCATTTGAGCCAAGCCCATACCGCGCGTTGCATCAGCATTTAAACCTTGACCGCCTTCTGTTTCAAGGCCAGAACGCAAAGAGAAATCTGTAGATCCGGGTGTATAGCGGGCAATCTCATCTTTGGTGCCAGAGCCAAGCAAGTCTTCAATGCTGTTAAAACCTTCGCCTGTAATGCCTGTTGCACCAGTAATTGGATCAAATGCTGACATCTGGCCACGGCCTGTTGACCTAAGACCAGTTCCTCCGGATGTGTCTTTTTCAAGATCAGCAAGGCTGATTCTTTTTGGGCTTAGGCTACGGCTTAACGCTTCTTCTCCGCCCTCTGTCTTTAAAAGCTCTTCAATATTAAGGCCTCCATCACCGGAGAACAGTGATGAAGCATTACCAGAATCACCTAAAGCAGCAGCCAGTTCGTCACCTAAACTACCGCCAAAGTCGCCCAGAATTTGGCTAAAGTCTATGTCTTGACCGCCACCGCCAAACAAACTGGACAAGTCTAATTCTTGTAAGTCAGTTCCAAGTCCAATATCTGACAAGCCGGAAAAGTCATACTCTTCATTGCCGCTACCAAAGTTAAAGTCTTCAAAGGAAAAATCATCCATATTAATCTCCAGTTACGCTGCTTGCATTATCTTTTTCAGCATGGCTGCACGTACTGCAGGGGGTTGCTGATTCAGCATTTTTGCCACTAAGCTACCATTTAATCCATCAAAGGCGCTCTTATCTGTGAGTGTATTCTTGTTGCCATTCTTTATCAAGCCGGGTAATGATGCAAGACCCCCGCCAGCTTTACCAATTACGTCATTGGTTAAGTTGAACTTCTGGGCTATTTGTGCAATTGCCATTGGATTCTTAGACTCCAAGGCTTTGATCACAGCCAAGCCTTTGGCAGCTGTAGCGGCATCTTTGCTTCCGGACATCTGGGCACCAATGTTTGCCAGTGATACAAGGTCTTTGTTGTCAATAGCTTTTAGAGCAGACGCGCCAGTTAACAAGTCTTTGGTTGATAAGTTGCCAACAACATTTGCGCTAGGATTAAACGCATCTGGGCCAAATAAATTCTTATCGGAGGCCAAGCCCGCGCCACTCATGGCCAGACCCAAAATATCCTTGTTATCTATAGCATTTGCTACATTGGCAATCTTAGAGGCTGAACTAATGTTGTTTAACGTACTTGCACTAGCGCCAAGTGTCTTTGCAATTTCACCACCCACAGGTAGCGCGCTTAACAAAGCCTGCTTCCAGTTGCCTTCACTTGCCGCATACAGCGCATTGATGGCTTGTGCAAATGGGGCAACCCCGGGGATAAACGAAGCAATCGCTAAGAACGGCGCAAGGGCCCCCATATCACTGCTAGACGCGCCAGTTGTGTAAAAGATTGGGTTGCCATCTTTAAACTGGACGTTGTAGCCAGTGTTACCTTTACCCTTAAACGTGCCAGACCAAGAGTTGCCAGTTGTGCGTTCAGCGTAATTGCTTGCCTTAGACAATGGCTCGCCAGTTACTTTATTAACAACAATAGTACGCTTTGTCTCATTGCCTTCTTCGTCTGTTTCGGTAATTGTTTTCTCGCCCACTTGACGAATATCGGTAATGCCAGCCGCAACAAGGTTCTTAGCCATGTCTTCGGTCATTGCATCCAATGATCCAAAGCCGCCCTTCTTGCCTTCTTTGGCACCACCTTGGTAGTATTGTTCTGTACCAGCTTTTTGCTGGGCTTTAAGCTGATCAAAAACAGTGCTAACAGCAATAGGGTTCAGGCTTTCAAACTTCTTACCACCGTATTCACCAGAGTAATCTTTAGCCGCTTTTTCGCTAAACTTATCAAGAGCCACACCATAGATACCACTGACAGCTGGGTTGGATTTGAGTTCTTCAATCTTAGCCCTGATCTCTGCCGCCGACATTTCGGTGTCGCCCATCAAAGCCTCAAGAGTCTTTGGAGCTTCTTTAACGGGGTTTAAGTAATCCTGAACAGCTTTGACCGTGGTGTTTCCAGCTTTGGCAAGGTCTTCATCTGTCACTTTGTACTGGCTTTGAAGTGCCAGCATGGTCTTGGCTTTATTAACTTCAGCTGTAGATAGGGCTGTAGCGTCTGTACCAGCCTTAGTCTTAGCCTCATCAAAACCCTTGGCAAGGTTAGCCAAACCCTTGTCGTAAGCATCAAACAGGGTAGTAACCCCAGCTTTATCCATACCAGAGTACTTGGCTATTTCGTCAGCATCCAAACCAAATTGGCGAGCTGCACCCTTAATGTTTGCTATCTCATCAAACGTAGTGCCCTCATCTTTGGCCAGTGTGGTGGTAATGAAGTCTTTGATCTGGGTGCCGTATTGCTTACGATATTCGTCAGCAGCTGGCTTACCAAATGCCTTGTCAATAGCGGCATCATCCATGCCAAATTGCTGGGCAGTCTCAAAGATCTTGTTGTTCTTATCAAAAGCCGACAGGGTTGTATCTTTGGCAATGTTGTCTGTAATTGACTTAAGGTAATTTGGAGCTACATACTTTGAATATGCGTCATCTTTTTTATTTGTTAGCAAGTCATTGATAGCAGTCTGGAACTCTTGTCTAACCTGATCTGGCGTTGAACCAGTATCAAGCTTTTGTTTCCAGTAATTAAACCCGCCTTGGTCAATTTGGCTTACATCTGTACCAATACCAGTCCTGCCAATGGAAGAGTAAAGTTCATTAATAAGCTTTGGCCTGTTGGCCATCTCAACATCTGCAGCCTTTTGAAACGAAGCCGCTTCAGTAGCGTCAACAGTATCGCCAAAGTTTTTCTTCCAAAACTCTAAGCCCTCCTTTTCACCTTCACGGCCAAGGATGCTTTTGTATAACTCTTCAACAGTAGTAGGCGGCGTAACAGCTGCGGGTGCGGCAGCAATATTGTTGACTGCCGCCGGAGCAAATCCAATATTCTGCTGAACATCAGTTGCGCTTGTGTCAATTGGTTTTGCTGTAAGAGAGGCAATACCATCAGTTGAGCCAGTCAACCGATTGCGCTCTGTTTTAATGATGTCTTGTTGAATTTGATCTGGCGTTAAAGCTGCATTAGATGCTGCTGGGGCGTTAAGACCAGCAATAGTATTTGCTAAATTAACACCAAGCGTGGCGTACATACTTCCACCAGGGTGAAGAGTGTCGCCTGTAGTGGTATCAAAAACGTCCGACCTACCAGTTGTAAACGCAAATTTATCATCTAACGCAGAACCGGTAGAGCCTGCAACGTCACGAATAATATCCGCATAAGATCCAACATTATTACCCCAGCTAATATCCGAGCCAACAGCATTGGGTGTTTGCAAAACAACTTTTTTACCAGCGGCTTTTGCTTGGTTAACAGCATTAAGCAAATTAGCTCTAAATGTTTCAGGGCTTTCTCCGCGATATGCTTCATTCAAACCGTAGTTCAAAACAACAACGCCAGAATTTCCTGCAAGCGAATTTGCCCAACTGTTATTGCCATCAGCGTTGCTTATTAAATCGCCAACCGTAGTGCTATCAACACCCCTGTTAGAAACGGTGTAACCACCTCCCAAAGCGTTCTGGGCAGAAGTCACCATGTTGTTGTCAACATAATTTCCAGCGTTGTTACCTCGCGTTGTGGAATCACCAAACGCATCAACGTTATTGTTGTTTAAATTTGATACGTTTGATGTAGCGCCTGTAGCTGCCACATTCCCTGTAGTCGCCGCATTTCCCGTAGTTGCTGCATTTGTATTAACAAGGTTTGGAGCAAGTTGCTGTTGTTCAGCTGCCGAGCGTTGAGCTAATTCTGCTTGAGCCGCCTGCATAAAACTGGCTTGTTCTGCCGCATCAACATCCCCGCCAAAAGCATTCTGCCAAAACGCCAATCCACCCTCATCAGGAGCACGGCCAAGAATCTGCGTGTACAGATCGTTAACCGTCATAGGTGGTGGAGCCGCAGGAGGAGGTGGCGCTACAGCAGCTGGTGTAGTTGCCACGGGCGCTGGAGTTGCAGGTAATGTATCTTCAAATACATTTCTACCAAATTGTTGCTGTCCAAAATTAAGAGCCATTATCCGACCTTCCAATTTGTTCCGTCAGAATATACAGGGACTGCAATAGCCCCGCCAGTCACAACGGTCGCCCCAAATGTTGGAGCCAGTGCATCTGTTACAAAAGACCTTGCACCTTTGCCTGATGTAACCGCACTTGGTAGTGTTGCCACCGTGTAATTTGTTAATGGAGGAATAATTGCACTTGTTTTTAACTGCTCCAAAATTGCATCAATTCTATTAAAGTAAAGACGTAAAATATTGTTAAGCTGATCTGAATATACCCGTGAGTACACCTCCGTAGCCAGCGGTAAATTAGGCGCAGCTACTTGGTTAATTTCAAACTCGGACGTAACAATCATGAATTACCCCTGCGGCCATCTTGCTTAATGTCAATACGTGGACTACCAAGCTGCCATGCGCAGCCAATCTGATTAGATTCAACTTGAAGAATCATCTGGCGGCCACGAACCCTGACATATACCTGACCAGTAAACTGCTCAATAACAGTTGTTGATGTACGCACAACCGTTGCGTCTGGATTGCCGCCCAAGGATATTGGGTCGTTATAGCCAGAGCCAGAGTTTTGCATGGGGATTAAAGTCATGGTTACTGCTGGCGATGCCGCTTCAGATCCACGGAATGTAATATCTGGAAGCATCCGCCATACAAAACCAAAGTGATCGCCATCGTCAATGTCAAACTCAGCAGAAGAAATAATGGCGTTAATAGGCAGTGTTGTGCCTGTTTCGTTGTTGTCTACACCCTGCTCATGGTTGACCAAGTTATAGTTGTAAGTAGCCGCAACAGGAAAATCCCTTAAACCAGAATCAAGCCAAGCTGTACGGCCTAAAGTGCCATAAGACCAAACACCCTCGCCATTGTTTTCAAAGTAATTAAAGGTGACATAGCGGTCAATTTCTGTGCTTCCAGAGGCGCAATAGAACCACCATACCTCATTAAAACCTTCATTGGTTCCAGCAAACACTTGTTCCGCTTGGCTTAAATTAATGTCTTGATAAATGTACTGACGCAAGTCACAGCGCAAAGTTTGTAAACGACCATCGTATTTATAGAACTTATCTACGCCCATCCAGTACACCACACCCGAAGCAATTACAGCCGCATTCTTTCCAATAATTGATATGTTATCTCCCAGCAACTGGGAACTCCATATTGCTGGTGGGCCTTGATATTGAAATGAATATAAAGCCGAGTCAGTAAAAACCACAATTTCCTGTCGAGCTTGGACAACCGTTACGATTTCAGATCCATGAGAAAGAATAATGCTATTAGCTTGGTTAGTTGCAGATGGTGTCCAGTTAACTACAGACTCTTGATCTGACCAGCGAACAAGCATTGGATTAAGAACCCCTACAGCACTAATATCATCACATCCAAAAGCAAAAACAAACCGGCTTGTATCTGATACAAAAATAGTGTTTTGTACAGTTGGAACGTCAGAAGCACCAACTAAAGTTGATATGTTTACACCCCTTGTTGTAACACCAGCAGAGGCATCCCAATAATAAATGCCACCACCTCGAGGGCCAAAGATCAAATCCTCGCCAAAGTTATTTTGACTCCACAAACGAATTGAAACAGGCGTTCCAGATCCAACACCCCATACTCCACCACCCCAAGTTCCAGCACCCCACCCAGTCAAAGGCAAAGCAAAGTCTGGCCCAACATTAATTTGATAAGCAGCTACAACAGATGCGCCGCCGGATGAGCCAACTGCAATTGCTATAGCGGTAACAATTGTGTAGCTATTTGCATCAATAACTGTAATTTGATATTCAGCATTAAATGTAGTTGCGTATGTACCTGTAGCCCCACTAAATGTTACAAAGTCACCGGTAATGCCGCCATGAGCCGTATCGGTTACTGTGACAGTGGTAGTGCCATTCCCAGTAAATGGGTTGTTATTAATTGTGGAAGATGCACGAATTGGCGTAATATCGTTATATGCACCACCTTGTTCAATATAAAACTTTAAGTTAGTGCCTACACCCAGTAAATTTAATGAAGTAAGAGTGACCCAGTTCCATAAAGAACGGCAAACTCCCAAGAATGTATAAGAAGAAATGCGCTGCCAACCGCCAATTTTTTCAGGCGTACCTTGACGAAACCGCATCTTATCGGAGACATACCAACCATTTTCATTGGTATATCGGGTGTTTTCTTTGTTTACACCCGGTTTCAGTACAAGTTTTTTGAGCGTCATGAGCTACCCTTATTTACTGGCAACGCCTTTAGTCTTCTCAAAAGAACGCATACCGGCAATGCCCAAGATGCCTGATAATATCACCCAAAGCTGGTCTGCGTCTAGTACTGGCGGGGGATCCATGCCAATAGGAACCCAACCCATAGCTTGCAAGTATTTCCAGCACCATTGGAACAACGGATACAGCAGAAACTGATAACCCATAGCCGCTACACCAATCCAACCAATGGCTGGCCTCCAGCCGCTTACAAACACACTGGATGATGCAGCTTCAATCTTATTGACTTCAATCTGCGCTAGGTCTGTGGCTTGGTCAATGCGCCTTTCTTCAAGATCAAGCTTACGCTGCTCAATCTCCATTTCCATTTTTTCTTTGTCGGTGGTGATTAGGTCACCTGCAACCTTACCAACGGCTTCAATAATTGATCCAACGGCAAGCAAGCTCATGCTAGACCTTTCAGTGTGCGGTTAATCCAGCCCTTGAGGAACTTAACCTGCACGGGATTCTTGTTGCATATTTCAACGTAGCGGGCAATCTTTGCCAAAGCGTATGATTCTTTAAACCGCTGACCATCCGTGATCTGGTTTAGCTTCTCAACGGTCTTAGCACCAATACCGCCGTCTGGCGTAGCGCCAATGACCAACTGAGCCAGCTTCACAGCCATGCCCATACCTGCGTTTACACCAAAGTTAAAGATGGTATTGGCCACCTCTTGGTTACTGATCTCGTTACCGCGCATCTTGTCCCAAAACTCTGCACGGTAGAACTCACGCACCATAGGCGTAAGAGAGCCGCCAAACTCTTTCTTATCCACCAAAGCCCAGCCGGGCCACTGTGGGTTCTTGTTCCTAGCAATACCAGCATAGGTCATGCCGCCCGTGTCACCGGGTACTTCGTGGAGGACGTAGCCGCCCTCGTCTCTAATCATTTGCTCAAAGGCTGGTTCAAACTGCGCCATTACTTTTCCTTTGGTTTGTCTTCATTTTGCATGAGTTTGATACCAGACAGGAACCCAATCATGCCGCCGATAAGAGTAGAAAAAGCGGGTGAAATCATTTTGAAAATTTCTGCGTTGTCCACTTCCTTGGCCCATAGTCCTAGCATAAAGGCGGTTACCATTGCCAGCACCGAGACACAAAGGGTGGTGCTTACCATCAGCGTTACGTACAGCGTCAGCTTTTCCTTTGTCTCCATTGGCGGTTTTGGTGTCGGTTTTCTGGTCATACAAGTTTGTCAATCTCGCGTTTAAGGTTTGTGATGTCAATGTTCAGCGTTATCTGCCGCATCCTGTATTCATAAATCTCATACTCATACTGATGAAACTTCTTCACAGTATTGTCAATCTGCACCTGCAAAGCGTGTTCAGCGTTCTGCTTTTCCACCTTCTTGATAAACAGTTCCTGTTGCACCATTGCTTGAGGCTGGACGACTGGATACCACTTGTCGTAACTGATCTTCATTTCTTTTCACGTTTAAGCGCCTCTTCATACCCACGCAAAACTAACGCTCTGGCTTCTGCCGAATCTGCTGTACCCGCCCACATGGGCAGGTTGTTCCAGATCACTACGTAGTCTTCTGGTTTGCAATACTGTGCATTGTTTTTTAGCCAAGCAATCATTTGTTGATGGCGCTCGGACGGGTTGTGAATTGTGTAGCCAATTCCATAGAACTCTCGCACATGACAGCCATTCTTGGCTACGGCTCCAACCAGCCCCAACAGCAGTAACAGAATGAGCCAACGCATTTATCACACCAAGCTCCATACAATCATGTACGTACTAAAGATTACGAAGGCCACCATACAGGCCGCCGCAATGAATGCTTCAGCCCAGTCTCGCATTATTACGCCGCACTGGTTGGGAATGTTTGACCATTCCAAACAATCCTAACAGCCCCAGTAGATGGTTGCCCACCACCAGCACCGCCTGTTGAGTTAGTGCAGCCTCCACCACCACTACCATAAGCGCCACCTGCACCTCCAAGGCTGCTTGTGCCAGATCGTACATTTGAAGAACCCGGCAGGCCCCCGGAACCGGCTGTGCCAATAGCCGCTGTATTATCGGTTTGTGATGACCCAACACCGCCGCCGCCCGGAGTAACGCTTGTGCCAACATACCCATACAAACCAATTCCACCACCACCAGCACCGGCAAGATCACCCCCAACAGGGCCGCCAGCGGAGCCAACTCCTCCATTTGCTGTGTAGCCTGCCGCGCCACCACCACCCGAACCTCGATCTGCGCCACTTGCGCCACCTGAAAAATTAGCATCACCGCCTGAAGCTGTACCGCCAACCGATCCAGTTCCACTTCCACCTTGATTTGCGGTTACACCTTGAAATGATGATGTTGCACCGCCAACAACAACGGTGTAAGAATTGCCCGGTACTACTGTGATGTTATTTTTATAAGCTAATCCACCGCCACTACCACCACCACCATTACCGCTACCTGCACCACCTGCGCCAACACAGACAACAGATACGCTAGTCACGCCAGCAGGGCATACCCATGCGTATGTGCCGGGAGTGGTATACACCGCTTCTTGTTCCCGTAAAGCGGCCATATATTGAGCTACTTGATCCATTGTCCAAATACCGGGCGCAGAAACAATATTAAACTCAACCGGATTTTTAGTAATAAATCCACCGGGGTACTGTTGGGTCATACATCACCTATGTTTGTTGTTGGGTAAGACCTTCCGGCTCCCCAAATAATGCGAACAACTCCCACGCCACCACCAGTTCCGTATGCACTTGTACCACGGTTACCCACTGTTACAGTAATAGTAGTTCCCGGTGTAACGCTAATATTGTTGGCGTAAGACAAACCACCACCACCGCCGCCGCCAGCAAAATTATTCCAGCCAGCGCCGCCGCCACCGCCTCCATAAGCGCCGCCAGTTCCGGTAGTTTGTGGGCCAGCACCATTTTCACCATTATTTGATAACGTTGTTCCAATATAAGCGCCGCCACCGCCGCCTCCGGCTGACTCATAAATTCCGCCCGGCCCAAGCCAATAACCACCACCACCGCCAGCCGCAGAAGATAAAATTGTAGCTTTTGCACCGCCCGTGCCGCCTACAGGCCCAGCACCTCCAGTAGTTCCACCTTTAGCGGAGTTAGTAGAACTTCCGCCGGAATAAACAGTTCCTGCACCACCCGTTCCGGCAGCGTTGTATTCTGTTGTACTACCTGTGCCGCCTGCGCCCCCGGTTAATGTCACAAGACCGCTTGCCGATCCGCTTCCACCGCCACCTGCACCACCTGCACCCGTGCCACCGTATGTTCCACTTGCGCCACCATTAGCAACTACGTACGCCCCAAAAGAAGAATTTCCACCAGCAGTTCCTGCTTCGCCACCGCCACCACCTACACAAACAACACAGACGCTTATAACGCTATCCGGAACTGTCCATGAGTAAGTCCCAGCCGTTGTAAAAGTTTGTTGGCCGGGAGTTGTAACCCATGCGTTATTGCCAATTGCTTTAAATTGTTGGCGTAACGTCCATATCCCTACAGCCGCTGTTGTAGAGCTTGTAGCAACTATTGCGGATAACTTAGCCCCAATATAGCGCAGTGACATAAGACACCTATTAGGTAATTGCTTCGTAAGAGGCGGTCAATTCAATCGCAGAACCAGTACCAACTGTGACAACAATAGATTGAGATTCCCCAACATACATAGATGCCGTCTTATCCACAACAATCAATGAAGCATTGGCTGGGACGGTGATTTGGTATGCAATACGATATGCAGTACCACCGCCGCCAGTCGCGCTGTTAATTGATACTGTGACAGCCACACCAGTGGCCGTTACATTGGATGCAACAATGCTGTCAAGTTTATTGACCGTGCCAACCGCAGGGGTCAGCGCAGTCCAAGTTGTAGCAGCAGTGGTGCTGGGGATTAAATATGAAGTATTACCGTAAATACTTGTAACGGTAACAATATTAGGATTAGCCATGAATGCTCCTTAAAATCCAAAAACAAGTGCCAATGCAATAGATTTGCCCGGTGAAACGCCATTAAGATTACTTAAAGCAGTAGCTGCGGTCGTTGCTCCTGTACCGCCAGCGGCAACAGGAAGTGTTCCAGCCGTCATGGCAGAAGACGATGTGGAATACAAAGCGTTATTGGCGGTAGTCAAAGTGGTCAGCCCAGTACCACCAGCGGCAACAGGAAGTGTACCCGCTATCAACACAGAAGCTGACGTTGAATACAGAGCGTTGTTAGCCGCAGTAAAAGTACTTAAGTTTGTACCGCCATTTGCTGTGGGCAATACACCAGTAAAGTTAGTGGCGCTTGTAGATGAAATCTTTACAAAGTCTGAACCATTCCATGCAATCAAACTTTTTTCGCCAGATATAACAGTGACACCAGTAGTTGGGCCAACACCACGAATAACAACCGAACCTGTCCCGGCGTTAATAACTACATAAGCTTTGCTTTGAGCAGGAGCCGTTACATTTCTGGTGGTTGCACCGTTACTGGCCGTCCAAAGAATTACAGCGCTTCTGGACTGATTTGAAGCACCATTGGTAGTGGTAAGCGTTACATCTGCATCAGCACTTAAAGTAGTTGTTCCCGCAACAGCGGAGTCAAGCAACGATGTAATCGCGTCATTAACAGTCGTACCCCACGTACCAGACAAATCGCCTGTTGTTGGAAGCGCAAGACCCAGCAAGGGTGAGAATGTAGTAACTGCCATAATGTATCCTTAGAAAGTAATTGTGCCAGAAGATGTCCATGTATACACGCGATAACCCCCAGCAACGGTGATGGTTGGAGATCCGGTAGTAGATGTAGCCGCGCCGTACGTATCTGCATAACGAATAATAGCTATGCCAGAACCCCCAGAGCCACCAAGCGGCCCCCCTGCATAATTACCAAACCCGCCGCCACCGCCACCCGTATTAGCTGTTCCACTTGTACCAGCCCCCGCAGTATTTCCTGCGCCGCCACCGCCAGCACCGCCAGCACCGCCGCTTGCTCCACCTGCGTACAACACACCACCGCCGCCGCCGCCCGCATAAGTAACAGATGAACCAGAAATTGATGAAGCAGAACCGGCACCGCCAGCACCGCCAGTTGAACTTGCGCCAGCACTACCTACCGCAGAAGCGCCGCCACCACCACCTCCGGGATACGGTGAACCACTACCCCCGTTACCACCATTAGACCCTTGTCCAGAAGTACCTGTGCCACCAATAGAACCTCGACCATCTCCTGCGCCTCCACCACCAGAACCTCCAGCACCGCCGTTATAGTTTGTTGCATCAGTAACCCCACCATAACCACCGCCAGTTGAAGTGATAGTACTAAAAACGGAATTAGAACCCGCTGCGGGTGTAGTATAAAGTGCAGTACCTGCTCCACCAGCGCCAATAGTTACGTTATATGGAGTCCCAGCGGTTATTGAAAATCCTGATGCAGTTCTGTAACCACCCGCACCGCTACCTCCAGCGCAAGCACCGCCACCACCCGCCACTACAAGATATTCAATAGTTGGGGGGGCATTTGTAAATGTAGAAATAGTATTCCAGCTATTGGTAACTGTTGAATAAGCCTCTAAAGTATTTGTAGTAGTGTTAATACGTATCATCCCATTGGTTGGAGTGCCGGGGCGTTGTGCTGTTGTGCCAATAGGAAGAGTGACCGCGCCAGTGGAATTCAATGTGGCATTTTGAGATGTATCTACAGTTACTGCTGAAGAGCCGTTTGTCTGAAGCGCAAAAACCCCAGACGAATCCCCATTCTTCTTTACACCGGGAACACCTGAAATTGCTCCACTATCAGAATTAACTGTTGAGGTCATGCGGTCTTAAAAAGTTATTGTTCCAGATGCAGTCCATTTGTATACACGATAACCGCCAGCAACAGTAACAGTGGGGCTGCCAGTAGTAGACGTTGCCGCTGCATAAGTATCTGGATAACGAAGAATAACTACGCCAGAACCACCAAGCCCAGTAGATACCCCTGCGCCAGAACCGCCCCCGCCGCCTGTATTTGCAGTACCGTTTGTACCGCCAGTGAAGTTATTACCAGTACCGCCACCGCCTGTGCCCGCTGTGCCCGGAGAAGTAGAGCCGCCCGTGCCCGCCCATACGTCACCTGAACCGCCACCAGCGTATGTAGTTGAAGACCCACTGATTACATAAGCAAGGCCATTGCCGCCGCTACCACCGTTTGTAGAATTGCCCGCTCCGCCCGCTACGCCAGCGCCGCCGCCACCGCCGCCACCATATCTAGATGCCGTAGAACCCGTTCCACCTGATGTTCCCTGACCCGCTGTACCAACAGCAGGGGTAGCTGTAGTGTACCAACTACCACCGCCAGAACCACCAGCACTACCAATAGTTCCATCGTTTTGAGATCCGTATCCACCACCAATAGATGTATATGTATTTGCCCCAATAACTGCAACTGAATTTGACCCGTTTATTTGTGTGCTACCGCCTGCGCCAACTGTGATGGTATAGGCAGCCCCGGAAGTAACAGCTATCGCAGCGCCATTAGGGGTTTTTGGTGTTTCAGCGCCATAGTAAAGCAAACCACCAGCACCGCCGCCACCAGCTCGTCCCGAATTGACTGCGAGACTACCACCCCCGCCACCACCAGCCACAATCAAAAGTTCAATAGTAGGTGTGACATTCACAAACGTAGAAATAGTATTCCAAGAACTATTAACAGTTGAATAAACTTCAAGAGTTCCAAGAGAAGTATTTATGCGGGTCATGCCGTTGGCTGGAGTTGGGCGCTGGGCTGTAGTGCCAACTGGGAGAGTTAATGAACCCGTAGAATTAAAGACAACATTCTGATCTGTGCCAATCGTGACCGCAGTCGTGCCGTTTGTTTGAAGCGCAAGAACACCAGACGAATCAGCGACTGTCTTTAAACCAGCACTTCCAGATACTGATCCATTGTCGGCGTTAATCGTTGATGGCATACATACCTCAGAATATTATTGAACCAGAAGCAGTCCATTGATAAACTCTATAACCACCAGCTACAGTAATAGTTGGTGAACCAGTTGTGCTTGTAGCAGCAGCAAAACTATCAGCGTAGCGAATAATCACGATACCTGAACCACCTGCACCACCTGCTCGGTTAGTGCCGTCATAAGAGCCGCCACCGCCACCACCGCCAGTATTAGCTGTTCCGGGATTGCCAACACCTGTACGAGTTCCATCACCGCCGCCGCCTTTATCGGCGGTTACAGCCGTACCACCACCCAAACCACCTGATCCGGGAGTGCCACGATTATCGCCGCCACCTCCACCTCCGCCAGAATAAGTTACAGCAGAACCTGATATTGAAGAAGATGTGGCAGTGCCACCATTCCCAGCTATTCGGGATGCAAAAACTGCATTCGCTCCAACACTACCTGCACCACCACCGCCACCACCATAGCCACTTGTAGCATCATCTGATGCTCCGCTCCCACCAGCAAAACCTTGCCCAGATGTTCCTGCGCCACCTAATGCAGCAGTTCTAGCGCCACCACCACCGCCAGATCCACCAGCAGCGCCATTTATTACAGTGCCACCGTTATATGAGCTACCACCACCACCACCAGTAGATGTAATAGAGCTAAAAACAGAGTTGTTTCCATTTCCACCTAAACCAGTTGTTCCTCCAGCAGTACCGCCAGCACCAACTGTGACTGTAATTGCAGAACCTGTACTAACGGCAAAGCCTGAAGCAGTAAGTAAGCCGCCCGCACCGCCACCGCCACCTTGTGCTCCACCACCACCGCCGCCGCCCGCAACTACAAGATATTCCACTGACGAAGGTGCCGCCGCCAATGAGGTTACTGTAGTCCAAGCGGCCAAATTTGTTGAATAAACTTCTAAGACATTGGTTGAAGAGTTTAAACGCAACATTCCGTTTGCAGGAGTAGCGGGGCGCTGGGCAGTCGTTCCCACAGGTATGGTCAAAGCGCCAGTCGAGTCAACGCTAACCCCACTAGCTTGGCCGCTAATGGTGTTTGTTCCGGATCCGCCGCTTATTGTTATTGCCATAGGATTACCTTATGCTGGGTTGTAAGTTACTTCAATCCAAGAAGTTGTATCTTCATTCCAAACATATCGCTTGTCATCAATTGGATATGCAACAGGCGCATTCCACTGGCAAGTTGTTTCGTTCAGAACCCATGAAGCAAACGGCTTGGGTGCAATAAACGCATCACGGGTGGAATCGTATATGTAGCCAATACCAGCATAGTTCTTACGCATATTGCCGTTGTAGCTGGTCTGCAACCACACACCACCTAGCAAGTCATGGCAAAACTTAGCGCCAATTGTTTCTGACTCAGCGCCATGTTGATCTTTGCAATCGTCATTGCTTACAACAATAACGCGCAACACCGTGTTGTTTAATCCGATTTCTGCAAAATGTGCCATGTCTACCTCAATCTTTATTGAACCAAAACCCAAGATACTGTGGCTTCATCCCACCTGTACTTATGACCATCTTGAGGGCAAGTTACAGGCGCATACCATAAATGTTCAGTCTGGTTGTACACCCAAGAAGGAAAAGGTTGTGGGGGTATAAACGCATCAGTCTGGCTGTTATAAACATAGCCAACACCGGGAAAGCATTGACGTATTGAGCCATCTTCCGCGCACCGCAACCATGTACCGCCATATTCTCGGTACAGCCAATCACTATCTTTGGTATCTACCAAATACAACACATCAGTAACGATGTTATTTTCTACTTTTGCGTACCAAGCCATTTTATGTCCTTACGCAGTATATGTGCCAGAGGTTGTGAACGTGTGGTATGTGTAACCACCAGAAGAAGTTACAGTACCACCAGTGCCTCGTTGTGCGCCCAAATAGCGAATGATAAATACGCCCTGAGTGCCAGCCGTGTTAAGTGCTCCGCCATTACCATAAGAGCCACGCAAAGCATTACTTGAGTCCCCCGGCGTTGTCCCGCTACCAGCAGTTAACACCGCACTTGTTACTGTGCCAGACTTGAAGTACCCAGAACCACCACCGCCACCTGAGTTACCCGCAGGACTATCTCCGTTAAAACCTGCGCCTCCACCCCAATAGCCACCACCACCTCCACCGCCGCCGCCAGCATCACCAGCAGACCCAGCAGAACCACCCTGTAATGCCGATCCGTTAGTAGCACCACCCACTGCATTTCCACCAAGACCGCCTGCGCTTTGTGATCCACCAGTTCCAAAGTTTGATCCGCTACCATCAACTCCGGTAGTTCCACCACCAGCACCGCCTGATGCACTATAACCAGATCCAGCACCGCCGCTAGCTATTAAAAGTGCATTGACTTGGGAAGAAGAAGTTGTAAAAATTCCAGAATAACCACCACCTTGTCCAGAGCCGCCATTAGTCCCAGACAGACCGCCACCACCGGGGACAGTTGACCCGGGGTTTGTGCCATTAGCCATTGCAGCCCCGCCGCCACCAACAACGACCGGATAAGCTGTGGATGGACTTACTGCATATACACCATTAGCGGCACCACCACCACCACCAGTACCACCCGCTTGTCCTCCACCGCCACCGCCACCCCATCCATACAAATCTACAGAATATGTATCAGCAGGGGTTACTGTAACAGCCTCCCAGATAGTCCCATCGTAGACTTCAAGATTTGTGTTGGTTGTATTCCAGCGAGTCATTCCGGCTGTAGGAGTGCCGGGGCGTTGAGCAGTTGTGCCAGCAGGCAAAGTCAAAGCGCCAGTAGCGTTAACAGTCACTAACCCAGATGTGGGTGTAAGTACCAAATTGCCTGTGGTATCCGCTGTGCTGACCAGCGCCGTAGTTGTAGTTGTTCCTGCTGAAATAGTGCTCATATAACCACCCACCTTTGGCCGGAAGCCACTGTCACAGATTTACCTGAAGCCACTGTTACTGGGCCAACAGAAAGACCATTAGACCCCGTGCTGATTGTTGTGCTCTCAGACACAGTATCGCTTTGCACCATCACACCATTTGTAGAGCTAACTCCTGCGGGGTAAGCAACAAATACATCTTTTGTGCCAGCGGAAAAACTTAATGCGCTGGGCTGTGTACCAGAACTATTGGACAAGACTGTTGTACGCGCAAGCGTGGTTCCAGAGGATGTGTACGTACCAATACCTACTTCCCACTCATTACCAGTCTGTCCAGCAATCGTATAGTAGGTCAGGTTTGCATTACCAATCACAGCAAAAGATTGAAAGCCTGTCGATGCGCCCAAAAGCGTAATAGTGCCCGTACCAGTGGTAGTGGTCGTTTCCTTTACTCGGTCTGCAACAACAAATGTCATGCCGTTTCCTTATGTTTCTGTCTCAACAATCTGCCAATTAGCAGTTTCAGCATTATCTATCAGCGTCCACACCGGTGTCTGCGGATTGTCTATATTTTGCCAGTTTGCGTTCTGGCTGTCATCAATTAACGACCAATAAAATACGCCCAAAGTTCCAACCGCGCCAGATGCTTGGACACCGGTCAAAGCAAATGATTTAGATCCTACTACAGTACCTACCGCGCCAGAAGCCTGAACCCCTGTAAGCGCCACGGTTGTAACGGCTCCTACATTACCAACTGAACCTATAGCTAAAACGCCAGTCTCAGTTGGATTGTTAGTTTCTGTAACATCCCCTACCGCACCAACAGCCTCCACTCCAGTAAGCGCCACAAGTTTTGCAAAAACTACGTCACCTACCGCGCCGTTTGCGCTAACCCCATTAAGCGCAATACTTCTTTCTGCAACTTCTACCGTTCCAACCGCACCATCAGCTTGAACACCTGTAATAGCAACAAGCTGAACAACAGAAGCGGTTACTGTCCCAACTTCCCCGCTTGCTTGTACTCCTGTTAAAGATACCGAGATATCAGCCGCAACCGCTCCTACTGCGCCCGATGAAGAAACGCCAGTAAGTGCAACTACTACCGTTGCTTGCCCCGCAAGCGAGGCGAACGGCGCTTCGGCGAATGCGGAGATACCAAACATGGCGACTCTAGCGAGTTACCCCGCCAGTCCTATTAAGTTGTAGCCAAACGGATCAAAGCAGTCGAAGTTGTATTCGCTGGCATTGTCAAAGTAAACGTACCAGCGGTAATTGTCTGCGAACCAAAAGTATGAACGCTTACTGCTTTGTTACTTTGTGTTGAGTTATAAATTAACACGGCATCAAATGCTGTAGACAAAGTTACTGTGGTGTATGTGATGCTGGCCGAAGGCGTAACAAATGCAACACCCGCAGTAGCAGAAGAATTAGTAGCTGTAGGAGGGGTTGCAAATGTAACCGCTACGCCGCCCGCAGAGTAGCCAGTACCAGACACTTCGCCTGTTACTGTGTAGGCGGTAGTAGCGGCATTCATTGTGGCAGATGCCAAATACAAAGCAGCTTTAAACGCATCAGTTGCGCCGGTTGCACGAACGGGGGCAGTGCCAAAATTATGCGTGGCAGTCATTAGCTCACCCATAAAACTTGTTGTCATTGCTTGAGTATTTGCCATATTAGGCTCCTTAATTAAAAGATGCGGCTTCTACCACAGAACTTACGGATTTCTTTAATTCCACATGAACAGAACGATGAACTAATTCACCTTCATGCCAATACTCAACCCATGTTGTGTGTTCATTGTCATTATCAACGAAGCCTTCTTTTTTCTCAAGCAAAGAATCGTCCATTTCGCCTTTGGTGGTGGTAACAATCAATTTGAACTCCTAATCAATGAAGTGGTTGGGCCATTTACTGGCATTGTGATTGTAAAAGTTGTCGTTGACGTTTTGTCAGACCCAAAGTCCAGCACGGCCACGGACTTGTTACCCTGAGTTACGTTGTAAATCAAAGCACACCTGGCTGTCAAAGCGGCAGTCCAAGATACATTAGGGAAGCCAACATAGGCCGTATACCCAGAGGATGCTACTGTAATCGGCGTCAAGATAGACCCACCAGCTGAGTAACCAGATGCCACTACTTCATTGGTAGACGAGTAGATCGTAGTTGCTTCGTTTAGATCGGCGCTGGCCGTGTACAAAGCAATCTTGATGACGTCTGTAGTAAGGTCGTGAACGCCCTGATACAGCTCCGCCTTGAAGCTTGTGGTCTGGGTCTGAACAATACTCATGAGACTGCAACCCTAACCTGACCATCACGATAAGCATCACCACGTTGTTTACCATCACCCAAGTTCTTAAGCAAGGCAATAGCTTGAACATAACGATCTTGAGTCAACTTAACCATATCAGCCTCACCTTTCATGTAGGTGTAAGCCTCGCAAATTGTGCCGTACAGCAATGCAGAATCAAAGTTATCACCAAGCCATGTAGTGCTTGCAGTCACAATAGACTCTGGATAGTAGTAAAAATGCAGTTCTGCGCGGTAATTGGAACTGGGCGTTGGGCCAACAATGAACGTCAACTCATTGACATTAGAAGAATTTGGGCCAAATATTGCATAGTGCTTTGGTTCCGAAGCATAAGCAGACAAAGGATAAGCTTCACGAATAAAGTTTACATCTTTGTTAATCAAGTACAGATAGTCGCCTTGAAACACCATTGCACCAGAAACAGTCCCGCTGTTGGCTACTGTTAATGTGATGGTCGTTCCATTAATGCTACGAACAGTTGCATTGGTTCCAATCCCTGTCCCAGTAACTTCCTGACCAGCCTCAATACCTGTAGCACTTGCAACTACGATTGTCTTTGCTCCAGATGTTCCTGTAGCCGTTGTGGTGTTATATGGATAAATAGCTAAACTGTAGGTAGACAAAAAGTCATCAGGCGCAGACAGGTACTTATTGCCGGTTTGCAGTGTGCCAGTCATATTCTTTCGTAAGTTGGCAATCTGCACTGTGTTATAGATGCGTTGCTCCGCCTGCTTAATGAACGTATTCATATTATCAGTCGGGAAAGAGTTCTCGCAGTAATCAGATACTGCGGTGACTAACTGGGCGTAGTTCATGCCATCGGGCCTCTAGACATAACGCCTTTGGTTGCCGCGCCAGTACCGCGCATCTTAATGCCGGACGTCTTTGGCTCACCACCAGATGATTTGTTGATATTACCAACAGTCATTTCTACTGTATCAGCACGGCTTAAGTTCTTGCCAGAGCCGGGATTCTCTGTAGCAACAACCTTCTCGCCCTTCATTGTGTGCGGAGGAGCATAGACTTTGGCATCGCCAACTTCTTTACCCATCATCATCTTGCTGTATTTAGCCATGTTAGCCTCGCTTCTGTGCGGCAATCTTTGCCAAATTACGACCCATAGTCTTCATGTCAGAGTTGGTTTTACCCTTACCCTTACCTGTTCCGCCCTTTGTTTCTTTGACAGAATGACCGCTGTTAGGGAAGATGTGAACATCAGTCTTACCCTTTTTAGCGACTCCGTCTGCTGATCGTGTGTATGCCATGTTTAGCTCCTATGAAACTGTTACTGTACCAACAAATGCCGTTGCAACCAAGTAGTTAGGTGTTAAATATTCATCAAAACCACTAGCTCCGCCAACCGGATTCCAACCCCACTGGATGTCCCGTGAACCACCAGTCAAATTACCTGCCGCATTCAAACCCGCCGTCACATACGTTGTGTCTGGCCGTGGCTGATACAAAGCCTGCGGATCATAAACAGGATACATACCCAGCTGCAATTGCGGCTGATCTGGATCCCAGCAAGCTTCACAAACCTTTAGCTGATAAAGCTTGGTCTTGATGACCTCCATCTTTAACTGCTTTAACTTATAACGCTGCCCACACCGATCACATTCGGCAATAGCATATTTACCGGATGCAAACGGTGTTGCCATTAAGTACCACCACCAATGAACGCTATACGAGGCACCAACCTCAATGTAGCCTTCTCGCGATCCTCTTGGGATGCCAAAGTATATTGTTCGTCATAGACCCGCTTAAGCATATCCAGACGGCCTTGTAACTCAGGCACCTTCATAGCTATGTAGTAGGCTAATCCGGCCACTACGCATGGCAGGAAGCGGAAATTCATATCGGATGTCTGTACACCAGCGCCAGCGTCTTGGATGCGGCGCATTCTGTAGTACACAAACTGGTATTGCTGTGAGTTATCAGGCGTAGGCCACACTGTTACAGCGGGCAACTGGGGCACAAACACCGCAGTTCCATCTGTCTGTGCTGCAGCTGTAGTGTTGTTCTGGCCACGGAATACGCCGCCGAGCACATTACCACTGATATAGGTGTAGTAAATGTCTTCTGTACCAAGTCGAATAAACCCAGAGCCAGCTAACCCCACAACCGTACTAAGCGTGATAGTTGTAGCCGTAGACGTAATTGCACCATCAAGTACAGCGGCAGTAGGATTAGTTTCACCAGACAAACGCTGAATCCAGACTTGGATCGGCCTGCCTTGAACCAACTTGTTAGGGATCGTTGCATAAGTTGAAACGCTGATGCGGGTAATACTCAAGTCTGCCTGAGTTGAAGAGTTGTTAGCTTGTGTCCTGATCACATGATCCAGCAAGTCAATCGTATCTAAAGGCAGAGCGTATGTGGCCAGTCCCGGAGTCAGAGTAATTGTCCCTGTCTCAATCGTCCACATATTGATGCCGCGATTAGCCCACTCAATGGTCATCAGGTTAAGAGAACGGCGAGCTGTGCGTAGGTCATAACCTGTACGCATCTCACGGCCAGCTCTCTCCCACGCCTCTTCAGCGAGCTCAGTGAACTCCATGTTAAAGGCTGTGGTTCCTGTAGTGGTCATTTCTTGGCAGTCTTAGCAGAGTTAATGAAAGCTTGAGCTGTAGGTGCACCCTTAGAACCTGGCTTACGCATCTTCTCTTTAGAGCCAGCGGCTATACGTTTCCTCTTGGCGTTAATGTTGGCATACAAGCCAACAGGCCCACCATCAGCGTACTCGGTAAAGTCGGTGTCATCCCTACGCTCTTTGCGTACACCTTTGGGCATTTTTGAGGCGCGCATAGCACCCATTCCACGGCTTGCCATCATTTAGGATTACCTTTAGCTTTCTTGGCTAGAAACAATTTATCAACCATTTCTATCCGCTGGGGTTTAGTCGTAACTTTATTAATAATACCCAACCGCTTGGGCTTGCTGGCGCCGTAAAACCCAGCCTTCTTTAAAGACTTAACTACTTTAGCAGCTGGTTTTACGGTTGCCATATCAGCACATCCCGCCGTTACGCATGGAAACTATCGTACCTTTGGTTTTGCCTTTAACAGCACAACCATCAGCGCGCTTAGATGCT
>Ga0209353_10000461_pt1 | contig 24687 bp, 35 predicted proteins | sample LauGreSpBDMM15SD_2_FD_187561 | JGI IMG/M metagenome (GOLD analysis project Ga0209353, IMG submission 187561) | Freshwater lake microbial communities from Lake Michigan, USA - Sp13.BD.MM15.SD (SPAdes) (version 2) | ecosystem: Environmental > Aquatic > Freshwater > Lake | place: Lake Michigan...
AATGGCCTGCCATTCTTCTTCAGTAGCTAGATCTTTATGCTCTGTAAGTTCTTTACGGATCATATATAGTTCTGCTTGAACACCATTACGTGCTTCAATGATCTCTTTGGCCTTCTTATCTTCTTCAGCGTACTTCTCTGCATCTGCAACCATTTGTTGAATCTCAGCTTCAGTGATGCCGCTGTTGGCTTTGATGGTAATATTGTTTTCTTTACCAGTAGTCTTGTCTTTAGCACTCACACTCAAGATACCGTTTGCGTCAATGTCAAAGGTAACTTCAACTTGTGGCATGCCACGTGGCTGTGGATCAATACCGTCTAGGTTAAACTCGCCGAGCAACTTGTTAGCATTAGCTAGATCACGTTCACCTTGGAATACTCGAATAGTAACACTTGGTTGGTTGTCTTCTGCTGTAGAGAATGTTTGGCTAGCCTTGGTAGGGATAGTTGTGTTCTTAGCAATCAACTTGGCCATAATGCCACCCATTGTTTCAATACCAAGTGTCAACGGTGTAACGTCTAGCAATAGAACGTCTGTACGTCCGCCACCTAGAACATCACCTTGAATAGCTGCGCCGACTGCAACGGCTTCGTCTGGGTTAACATCTTTACGTGGTGCTTTACCAAACAACTTCTCGACTGCTTCTTGTACCTTAGGCATACGTGTTTGACCACCAACAAGAATAATCTCGTCAATGTCTGCTGCTGTGACTTTGGCATCAGCCATAGCTTGACGGCAAGGTGTCAGTGAACGTTCGATCAAGTCATCAACTAGTTCTTCTAACTTAGCCTTGTTGATCTTAACAACCAAGTGCTTAGGACCACTTGCATCTGCTGTAACATATGGAAGATTAACTTCTGTACTAGTAGAACTAGACAATTCAATCTTGGCTTTTTCAGCAGCGTCTTTCAAACGTTGCAGTGCCAATACGTCTTTCTTTAGGTCAATGCCATTGGCTTTCTTAAACTCGTCAACCAAGTAGTCCATGATACGTTGGTCAAAGTCTTCACCACCTAAGAATGTATCACCGTTGGTACTTAGAACTTCGATTTGTTTTTCGCCGTCGATATCTGAGATCTCAATGATCGATACGTCGAACGTACCACCACCAAGGTCATAAACAGCAATCTTCCTGTCAGCTTTATCAGACTTATCAACGCCATAACTAAGAGCTGCCGCAGTAGGCTCGTTAATAATACGGAGTACTTCCAAGCCTGCGATTTGACCAGCATCCTTAGTTGCCTGTCTTTGGCTGTCGTTAAAATATGCAGGAACTGTGATAACTGCTTGAGTAACTTCATGTCCTAGATAATCCTCTGCTGTCTGTTTCATCTTACGAAGAACTTCAGCTGAAATTTGTGGAGGGGCTAATTCTTTGCCTTGTGCGCGAACCCATGCATCACCGTTTTTGGATTCATAGATTTCGTAGGGCATTAGGCCAATATCTTTTTGCACTGCTTCTTCTTTGAAGCGGCGACCAATAAGACGCTTACTAGCGTAGATAGTGCTTGTTGGATTTGTTACTGCTTGGCGTTTTGCTGATGCACCGACTAATACGTCAGTTTCAGTATAGGCAACAATACTAGGAGTAGTACGAGCGCCTTCGCTGTTTTCAATAACTTTGGGGATTCCGTTTTCAATAACGGCTACACATGAGTTTGTGGTACCAAGGTCGATACCGATGATCTTTGACATAGTCATCTCCTTATAAAGTAAGATCTAAATTGTGAGCACTGTGCTCTATAAACTGCCCGGATGGTACAGTCTACGATTTTATTTATATCAGATATTGTCTAAATTAGAAATATTTGACCAAATTTTGAGCTTTTCGATTTTAGCTTTACGGGCAATATTAACATTGTCCATAGAAATAACTTCCATAGATTTTAAAATATCAACCATTGCTAGTAAATCTCCTAGCTCTTCTTCTAAATGCTCTCGGTTAGTTTTAGGCTTTCCGGGCTTGAGATTATCAAGTCCAAAACGACTAATTTTACTGATAGCTTGAATTACTTCTGCACATTCTTCCTGTGCAATATCCATTACTTCTTTAGTTTGTGAATCCATTGTAATTACCTTTGGAAAGTCTATTGGATTGTCTGTATTTGTATAGTGCATATTATTTCATCTTTGCAAAAGGTGCAATGTAGTTACCTGCGGAGGTGGTACTGGTCTGTAAAGTCCGATACACATTTTGTACGCCAATTGCTTGATTGTAAGCATCATGGAGTGCATGATGAGCAAGTACGTCTGGGCGATCTGGGTTGATGCCAATATCAAAAATAGTACGTGTGTCACGAACTTGCCAGAAGCTCCACGGGAAACCTTTACCAATTTTACGGAATACGTGTTCAAGGATAATAACGTCAAAGCCCGCTCCGTGGCTCCAAACTCGTTGTGCTCCCCAACAGAATTTGTAAAGTTGATTCATAGCATCTGTAATAGGCACACGATTTTCAAGACCGAATGCTTCTTCCTGTGCTTCTTTACTTTGTTGTGCCCACCAGTTGAGTGTATCTTGAGATGTAACAAGGCCTAGTGCATCGCAACTATCTACATCAATACGGAGATAAAAACTCTCCATTTTGGGCTCTTTAAGATCCTTGCCAAATGGATCAAACCTAACTGCACCAATGCTAAGAATAGCAGCATCTGGAGTTGTAGCTAGTGTTTCGAGGTCAATCATTACGTCGGTATTTGCCATGTAAGTTCTTTCTTAATTATGAACTTTCATTATAGCATAGCGTAATGCAAATGTCAATACATTTTTTTAGGTAATTCTTGATCTCTTAATTTTTTACGCCAACGTGCTTTTGCAGCACCGGCTTTGCGCTTACGTGCAGTTGTAGGTTTTTCGTAAAATTCAAGTTCACGCAATCTATCCAGTAGACCAGCTTCCTCGATTTTTTTCTTAAATCTTCTCAGTGCCCGGCCGACGTCTTCGCCGTCTTTGACAGTTACTGCGCTTCCTGTGACTTTATTTAAATTTCTGCTCATATTTTTTAATGTTAATGTTTAGAGTCTCTTGTAGCGAGACAATATCATATATATCCCTATTGTTAGCATTGCCTAAACTTTTTAATAATCCAAAATAATAAGAATTAGGTTGTGCTGCCATGTATCCAGTAATCAACTCAATTGCACCATTAAATTCAATGTCTGCGTTAAAAAGAATGATATCACTTTTGGGTTTCTTATCTAAAAGCCACTCAACTGAATCGCCCATTTTCCATACATAGATTACCGTATCAACTACATCTTCAAGTCTGGTAATTGCATCTGATACCATCTGACTTTGATCGTGTGTTAATTCCACACATAGAATTCTAAATGCATCTATTGGAACATCGTCTGGACTTGTTACTAGTGTAATTTTGTTCATTATATTTTTGAAAGTACTTCAGCAATAACTTCTGCATCGGCTTTAGACAAATCTTCTGGGCGGATCTTGCGTGTACGTAGATCATTTATTAAATTCATGATACGAACTAGTTCTGGATCTGTTTCATCGTAAATTTCTAAGTCTAATGACGAAAGATTATCTTTGTTTAGGTTACGATATATTCTATCTCTAGGAGTAAAGTTATCTTCAACAGGACTGCGATTAGCAATGCGTTTCCATACTGTGGTATTAGATTGTTCACCGTTCTGTTGGTAGCCAGTTATTCCGGCTTGCTCATTTTTACTTGTTGGTTCCCCTGTTTCTCCATCCAGGTCAACTCTTTTTTTTTAGATTCTTCTTCTTGCTCTTGTGCCCACTTCAATGCTTCTTGAGCAGCTTCGTCTTGCAATTGACGTTCTTTTTCTACTTCTGCCTCAGCTTCGGCAATCATTTTGTTCCATGCTTTGATGCCGCCAACTGACGCAATTAATTCTTCCTCAGCGGTCAACGCCTTTGGAGTTTTCTCTACAATAGCCGCAGTTTCTTGTTCTGTCTTGTCAGTTATTTCATCGTACTCAGCCAAGAATTTAAAATCGTCAACTGGTTCTTTATCTTGTACAGGAAAAGGCCACGGGGTAACTGGTTCTGGATCTTCGTTGATAATTGCAACTGGTTCGGCTACAGTAATCGGTGTTTCGGTATGTGGTACAGTATTATGTAAAAGAGGCTCCTCTTTATCTTTCTTTCTACGTTCCCATGCTTCTTTAATACTAACCTGTGCAGCAATTAATAAAACAATTGCCAATGGATCAAAGACAAATATCAATGTCATAATAACCCAGGTCACTGCTTTTTCTAAAATAGAATTGTCAGTTTCACCGTAAAAGAAGTTGGCAATATATTTGATTGGTCCTACTTCTGCTTCTACTTTACGTAATTCTTTAGCAATAGGCGCACGTTGTTCGTTCAAAGACGCGATTTCTTTCTGTGCCTTTGCTACATCTCCCTGTAGTGCGGCACGCTCTTTAGCTTGTGCCCTACGTAATGCCGCAGACTTGTCAGCGCCTTTCTCGTCATTTGATCTGGCCATGACCTGATCAACTGATTCATCCATTTGCCTTAGGGCTTTACGAGCAAGGTCAATATTGTCTTTCTGTGTCTTTATCTTTTCGTCAATTAGCGAAACTTGATCAGCAATGTCACCTGTTGGTACGCCTTGATCCATGTGTGCCTTTGATAAGAAACCAAAGATACCCATTGACGTTACTAACATTAAAACAACTAAGGCAGCACTTAGGTATGCTTTTATTAGTCTAGGAGCAGTGTTCCAATTCTGATGAAGCCACATAACTGTTACCAGTTTTCCGACTTCTAGCGACACGCCCATAATAATAATGGCCATTGCCGCTGCAGAGAAAATCGCTGTCAAACCTATTACGGAATAATAGATTGCGACAGCGGAAATCGATAAAGCACTTAAGAGAGTAATTAGACCTATATACATTCAGTTATTATGCAGTCACAAGAGTCACTGTGTCAACCAAGGAAACAGTCACATCAGTGTGTGCAACTTTTGGTGTCACTGGTGCTGCTACTGTGATTGGACCTTGTCCGCCTGATGTACCATCAAATGTTCTTGCTTGTTTTGTGAATACATCTAGTGTATCGCTAACTGCTGTAGATACGTTGGTAAGGTAATCTCTGTAACCTTTTGTGATACCACGAACAACTAATTCTTGAATAGCCTGAGCTGTAGTAGTTAGTGTGGTTGCACTAGCTAGCGTTTCGTGATCAGTTAACTTAGCAACACTACTAGACACGCGACCTTCTGCAAGTAAACGGTCACGAACTGATAACAATACAAACGCATCACGCTCGTACATGACAGTAAATGACAATGATGTTGTAACATCGTCAGCAACATCTAATGTGCTTGGTCCTGCTTCTAGTGCAGTAACGTCTAGGATCTTAACATCTCCAGCTGACTGTAGTTGTTGAATAATAGCTTCCCAGCGTAGTTGACCTCTAGCTCTGCGTTTAGAGTTATCTAGGGTGGTATTTTGTGTTGCGAAAGCATCACCACTGTCTGGTTCAACTGAACCGGATTGAGTGCTTGTTGCTGTTGAATTGTAACCGCTCAAATCTACAGTAATTCTATAGAAATTTGGACTTAGCTGGTTAGTATCTTGTTGGAATCCAGATGGCATAACTTATCTCCTTAATGTTATATTTATTCTTTAATCCATCGCCATGTACTATTTGAATTAGTATAACAGGCGGTTCTTTGCAGGTGTTTTTCCACGCCGTAAGCAACCGCTACAACGTACATACGCCTACAATACCCGTTGCCTGTAGGATAAGTTATCACTGGTGTAGTTTCTCCGCTTGCACGACCTTCAAACCACTGGACAGTTTGACCATTTTCAGCGTACATCACTCCGTGAATTAGACTTTGATAGTAGGCTGCTACTTCTCGATCATCGAGCTTTTTAAACCACCCAAATGTAAAATCTTCTAGAGCATTAGCAAAGCTGCCGCCGCGATAATTAAAAAATCGTGGATTTTCTAGATTATCTGCATAAACCGAAGTACTAATTAGAAGCGTTAATAACTTCCCAATTACCATCAGTTTTTTGACAACTGATACCTTTGCGTTGAACATCCCGTCCTCCGATTTGCATCCAGTAAGTAAATTCACCGCAGTTTGGAGCCATGCCCAAACGATTAGCAGCGATCCGTTTAATTTGATCATCGGTACATTCTACCGTTGTTTCACTGTTCACTGTATCGTTGTTCTTTTTAACGATAGTCTGTGAAGTATGACAGTACTGAGGCTTTCGTTCTACTACCTTGGGTGTTGAACTACAGCCTGTCAGGGCCATAACGCAGGCTAGTAACAGTGTTGGAACAATCGCAATAGCGACGGCTTTCATCACTGTACTTTCTTATCTTTAGATTCTGCAATTAGATTGTCAAAGACTTCACGTTTCATCTCAAGACGAACATAAGTGTAATGACGTCCGTTCATAGTGAAGTGACCTTTTTCGCTCTTAACATGTCGACGAATTGAAGTGTTGTCAACTTTATAAGAAATCATAGTACGAGTAGATTTCTTATCGTCCTTGATGTCAATTACAGTCTCAGAGTTAACTGTGCCGTTAATGCGTTTTGCAAAGTTATTCATTGCAATTGCATCCATTTGTTCTTCGGCAGCTTGTGCATATGCGCTTTCACCCGCACCACAAGAATATACATAATCTTCTTTCCACCAGAACCATCCCTTAACACCTTCTTGGGCGCAGTCCTGATACCAACTAGGTTGGGCATAGGTCTTACGATCTGGAATGTCTTTCATTGAACTACAACCAGTAATAGCTGTTGCTGCCAATGCGATCAAAATAGCTTTTTTCATGATATCTCTTTCTCTGTGTGTTAATAACAGTTAAAACTATAACACCTCGGGTAACCGAAGTCAACCGAGGTGTTTACCAATCTTACCTAAAGTTATTTAAAGAAGATCAATGCTAACATTGTGGCTTGGAGAATAAATCCAAATCCAATTGTAGCAACGTTCAACATATCTTTAATAAGAACAGCTCTAAAGAATAACAGTGTAAGTCCGCCCCACACCATTAAAATAACATCCACGCCAGGTAGTTTATCAGTTAGACCCATACCAACTGCGATAAACGTAGGCAATGTAGATGCATGAATAACAATAGTAGCTAACCAATTAAGTGCTTCACTACTAACATGGCTCAACTTTTCTGCAAGAAAAGTTTTGCAGGCGTTATACATCAATTCAAATTTTTCCATTTCCAGTCCTTATTTGTAAAATATGTGACGACCAATTTTGCCGATTTCCTGTTTACCCCAGCGAGGGTTAACATAGTCAGCATGATAATACAACGCATCTTTCATAACGTCAAGTCTAAAATTTTCTAACAATACTTTTTTAGCCACGGCGTAACTTTCGTTGTACATTTCTTTACTGCGAATAATTGGCTTGCCACCATTTTCGCAATACCAGCTAAACTGGCAAACTACTTTTTCATAGACTACATTCTTTTGATAAACAACAGCACAGACATCACTGGGGAATTTTCCAGATGCTGCTCTGTTCATAGTTACCTGGGCAACTGCTACCTTGCCTTCGAATGGTTCTGATGCTGATTCAAAATAAATGTTTTTAGCTAGGCAGTCTAGTTGACGTTCGCGATCTCGAATAGTCACAATGTCTTTCGACGAAATACCTGCTGTTTCTTTTAGCTTATCTAACTTGCTTGCTGTCACAGTTTGAATTACCGAAACTGTTAAAATAAAACCCACAAGAAGTATGATAGGTTTGATGATTTTTTCCATTAGTGTCTCCTTTGACTTGGTGTCATAAAACTTCTACGACATTACATAAAGGGAGTATAACTTCACGAGGCTCGATTAAAGAACCCTGGGTTCGTGTAGTTGTCTCCATTGGACGCACTGTCTCATAATCAGTGTGCCTTTGGAGCCTTGACCGCCCGAATCTCACGGGTTTCCAATTGGCCAAGACTCGCGGATCCTTTTCAGCTTGTGGCATACTTTGGATCAACTATCTTAGTTTCTTTGCGAAACGTACAATATATAGTTCTCATTTTGGATAATAGGGTTAAAACAGGCATTTATCGACGCATTTTGGAGATTTCTACAGCTTCTTCGTCACTAAAGACTGGAACTGCATTACTCTTGTGCATTGTGGCAATACCTTTTACCTTAGTACCGGTATAAACCTTTGGCGGTGCCAGTGTTGCATTTCCTAGACCAGTGTCACGGCTAGGAAGATGTCGACTACTGCGACCTTCGGGAATGTTTAACTTGTAAACATCTTTAAGAGACTGTTTGGTTTCCTTGACAACTTTGTTGCTGCTGTACTTGTTCAACAGTTCTTGCCAACTTGCATCCAACTCGCGGCTTTTACGAGCAGCGGCTGCTGAAGCAAATTTTCGTTTACTTTTCTTTTTGCCTGTGGTACTTAACCAAGGACCTTCTAAGTGCATACTCAAAAGAAAACCTCCAACTTATTAACTATACATCTAGTATAGCACTAAGATTGGAGGTTGTCAATACTACTTGTTATCGATTCATCACGTACATTGTGATTTCAAAACCGTAGCGCATTTCTGTTGCTGATGGTGTAGTCCACATAGTATTTCTCCTTGTTAATTAATTAACATACTGCATTAGTATGTATCGTTATTATACCACGAAACATGGACTAAAACCATAGTGAAAATCATTAAAAGGGCATAGCTATTCTAGCTACTAATTGTTCTAAGTTTTGCTAGACGAACAAACTCGAATATTTTAAACCACATCCAGCCAATGTCAAATTCAAACCAACGGCGACTTAATCTAGGGCTTGCTGGATTAAGGTGATGATTGTTATGTAGCTCTTCACCGCCAATTAATATTCCCCAAGGGCTGATGTTGCGACTATTGTCGTTGCTGGTACCATTGCGATATCCCCACCAATGTCCTAGGCCGTTAATAACGCCGGCGGCCCAGAATGGTATCCAAAGCATTTGTATACCCCACACTATAAAGCCCCATGGCCCAAAGAACAATAGATCTATGATCAGCATTAAAAGAATGCCAAGGCGACTATGCGGGGTATACAAATTCTGTTCAATCCAATCATCCGGAGTGCCTACTCCATACTGTTTGACCATTGCCGTATCTTTACTTGCTAGATGATAAAGCCCGGCACCTTTAAATAATACACGCCATATACCAAAGACATGTGGGCTGTGCGGATCTCCGGGTTGGTCGCTTGATCGATGATGTCTGCGATGTATTGCGACCCATTGTTTAGTAACCATGCCAGTTGTTATCCATAACCAAAAACGCATGAAGTGTTCTAATATAGGGTGAAATATAATTCCCTTGTGCGCTTGCCCGCGATGCAAGAACAGTGTGACGCACAATATTGTGATGTGCGTCATCACCAACGTTGCTATAATTTTATCCATGAACTATTTATCGTAAAAAAAGCTCCGAAGAGCCTTTTTTAAGAATTTAGTACTTTAGCCACACTATTCATAACACTGGCAATACGTCCAATATCACGAAGTTGTTCTACAGTATAGCCTTCTGTCTTTAATGTTTCGTAATGTGCCTTAACACAGAAGTGACACTTGCCAACAATACTTGCGGCAAGACTAAATGCTTCAAAGTTTGACTTGGTAGTGCCACCGTGACTAGCAATGGCGTTCATGCGTAACTGTGCTGGCAATCCCTTTAGCGCAGGATCGTCGGCCATTTCAACAAATGGGTACCAAACATTGTTAGTCGCCATAATGCTCGCCGCTGTCATAGCAGGTTCAGCATACACTGGATTGTCAGCAAGCATAATGCTCAACAACTTACCATTTCCTGTTGCCGCTAATGCCGCTACAGCACACCCCATTGCCACATCAGCATCGAGGGTGCTACGCAACAACACCGCATCGATGTTCAACCGTGTATCTTTGGCATAATCTGGTAATGCCGGTTTAACTACATCAATAAAACTCATTTTATTTTCCTTTTAATATTATTCATTCTTCAACTCCATTGTATTGCCGCTATCGTAGCATACTTGGCATATTTCTGTCTAATCTTTATTGTTAGACGATTTTCGGTGGCATCCCGATTGGCCATACCCCAGTTCCAATCCCACCCTTGCCGACCAACATGCTGTTCCATCCAGGGACGATAGTGGTCGTTTGGGTCGGCACTCAAAGTAGAAGTTTGACCTCCGGTGCTATCCTCATGTAATACCACCCATCCCTCTCTGGGCCAACGAACATTGACTACAACTCCGGGCATAAACCTCCACCAAAGTTTATCTTTGATGTTGAGACCACAAGGCAACCAATGGTTTTGCCTCCAGAAGTATAACCCGTTGATTTCTGATTTGCTCATACTTTACTCTTACAGTTATCAAAATGCCACCTTGTCATTGATCCGCCGCTACCTACTTTACCGCAATGCGGACAGGTAAAAGTTTCCTTCTTACCTTGATTAGCCTGGCGTAGTTTTTCTTTAGTTTCCTCGCTTGGTGTTTTACCATAACTTGGATTATTACTACCCAACTTTGCCTGCCTAATCTTGTCTCTTGTCTGCTCTGTAAATGGTTTGCGTTTCTTCCCTAACTTTGATTCACTTTGCTTCTTACGAGTTTCCTCTGATGCTACCTTGCCTCTGTTTGGACTTGGCTTGCCTCTATTAGGATGAACTTTTTTGATAGACTCGCTTTGTTTCTTACGAGTATCCTCTGATACTTTTACACCTGTCCTGGTAAACTTACCATCGCCGTTGTGTTGGTTAAAACTCATTGGATTGTGTTTAGCATCTAATGATTCTAACAAAGTAGTTTCCAGTTTAATCATCTCTTCTGGGCCACCAGTTTTAATGATTTCTCTTTTCCACTCTGTTGGATTTTGTTTTATCAACGGTTTAATAAGTTGGCTTGAACTAATGTAGCCATCTTGGGGATGACATCCTTTAGCGGTTCTACTGCCAATATACCACTTGCCCGTAGGCAAGTGTATCCATTTATAGACGAATGATGTATGAGTGATTGTTTCCATACAAGTATTTATCACTCATTACATTATTCTGTGCCATTACAGTGTCTCTCCGCCTACAGTACGGTTACAAGCGCAAAGTTCGCCAGTCTGCAATGCGTCTAGTACACGCAATGTTTCTTCTGGGCTACGACCAACGTTCAAGTTGTTGACAGTAACGTGCTGGATAACGTTGTCTGGATCAACGATGAATGTGGCGCGAAGTGCAGCACCCGCTGGAGCATAAAATACACCTAGTTGTTCAATTAACGACAACTCACCACGCTGTGTGTCAGCAAATTGGTTGTGTGTGATTTTCTTCAAATCAGCGTGGGCATTTTGCCAGCTAACTTTACAGAACTCATTGTCTGTGCTACCAGTGAGCAATACTGCGTCACGGTCAGCAAAGTCACCTGTTAGTTTGTCATAGGCTACGATCTCTGTAGGGCAAACAAATGTAAAGTCCTTAGGATAGTAAACAATTACCTTCCACTTGCCAGCAAAGCTCTCGTCTGTGATTTCAAAGAACGCATCTTCTGGTTGTCCGGGCTTAACACCTGTGACTGCGAATTTTTCTAATTTATGACCAACTGTTTTCATTTAATTCTCCTTTGTGTGTGAAATGAATTTAGAACTCTTGTTCTATGTTTATATTGTATGTTTATTTAAGCTATAGATCAATGGTTTTCCATAGATGCTGGCTATAATTATTTCAATGATGCTAATAGGAAAATCTAATATATTAAGATAGTATAAATGATTGTTATTATTTTTATAAATAAATTTGAGACTATTTAAACCAATGAGTTCACTGTTAAGTCGAATAGCCGATGGATAATCGGGAGGTGATTGGTTTAAGTCGTTTCCTAACATTAATAAGGAAACTACTATGAGAAAATCTATTCTCGCAGGCGCCATCGGCGTCTTAGCATTAACTGGCTGTGCTACAGGTCCTAGCGACTACGAACGATATGCACAAGCTCAAGAAAACATTGCTCTAGCAAAAGCAGAAGCAGAAGCTGCAAAATATAAAGCATTAGAAACTATTGCTCTTAAAGGTGACGCTGGCGCTAGTGCAGTGGCTGCAATGGGCATTGCTATGGGAGGCAGCATCGGAGTTGGGCCTCGCGAACCGCAAATAATTCAACCTAGATCTACTGCCGATAAACTATTGCCATGGGCATCACTGCTGGTACCTAGTTTGACACAGTTCTATTCAATTCAACAAAACACCGCGGTTCAACTTCGCCATAGTGATAACTCATTGGCAGGCAAGAAGTCTGACAACGGCATGATTGTTGATTTAGTGCAAGGTCGTATTCCTCCAGTTATCGGAACTGAGGATGATGTGCTTTTGTATCCAAGATAAAAACAGCCCCTTGGGGGCTGTTTGAATTACTAGGCAGCAATACTAGATGTTTGTAGACCTTCTACAAGAACCTTAAATGCTGTTAGTGCTTCTGCAATTGAGCTACACTTAACATAGCCACGGCGAGCTTGAAACTTGGCTTCAAAGCCATTTTGTTTGGCAACGTCTGCAAATGTACTACGGAAGTTTGCAGTATCTGCCTTGCCGGCATGCCAAATCTCAACAAAGAAATCTGTGCCGCTTGAATAAGGATGAATGCCTACATTAAGTCCTGTGCCTGCAATATTGTTAGCACTGGCATAACGACTAGTCACATTAGTGAACAGTCCGGGATTGTCTGTGGCTAGTTGTTGTACCCATTCTGATTTACTTTGATTAGCATCAGTGTTAGCAGTAACACGACGAACTTTCTTATCTTCTAAATCACTAGGACGGATCAACGGAATAAATTCGCAATGTGGCTTGGTTGTATTTTCAAAGATTACAACACTAACTAAAGTAATGCGCAATGGTGTGTTTTCGTTGAGCCACTTTACAAAGCCTTTGATTCGTTCATCTGCATCTTCGCAGATTAGCACACCATCATCACATTTTTTATCATACATGTAATAGGTAATTTTACTAGCGTGAACACTATCTAGCCATCCGCTGGCATCTTGACTTTCAACGACTAGAACAATTTCTTGTTCACTGTCGCGAATAACAAGATCCACACGCTTTGAATGAGTAGTGTGTTCTTCAGGTGTCACTGAGTATCCGTCTTCGTAGCTAAGGTCTAGTGCATTTAGCAATCGCTGTGAAGTTTCGGGATCGTTGGCAATAAATTTTGTGAAGGCCACTTCGCCGCCAAAGGCCTGTTTGATATCTGAACGTTTCATAGATAGAGTATAACATCACTTGACATTTTAGTTAAGAGAAAGGGCATCGAAGTGCCCATCTATTCTAATTAAATTACTATCTAATTAAAATGCTCTAGCGTATTGTAGACGCCATGCGTTAGTTTCACTGTCGCCGTAGCTTTGAGTATAACGAACACCCACTGCATCTTTAGCAGTTAGTTTCAATTTACCTTCTACACCATAACGATCAGTTTGGAAGTCCTTACCGCTGCTAAAAGCATTACGATATCTGTAGGTAAAATCCAAATCAAATACACTAGTCACTGGAGCAGTTACGCCTAGATCCACAGCATAATATGAAAAGTTATCATTACTCTTAATCTGTTCGCCTAGACGAACTTGTGTCCACGGCTTCAATTTAAAACTAGTTACTGGATTAAAATTGTAACGAACACGACCTTCTACTGAATTAGTAAGAGTACCGTTGCCTAGTTCTGTCTGACTGAAAGCGGCTTTACCTGAGTATTGCCAATTACCATCTTTGACTCCTAGCACAACTTCGGGAGCAATGCTGTCTGCGCCTGTTGCACGATTTTCTTGCCAGCTGGTTCCGACTTGAAAATATGGTTCGGCTGCTTGAGCCATGGTGACTGATGCAGCCAGAACGGCTGCTAAAAATAGTTGTTTCATTAATTTTCCTTTAGTTGTTTACTGTAACTTGGCCACCAAGCTACAACGTGCATTGTATAATAGCTCTATCGATAAAGTCAAGAAAAAAGGTTACCGAAGTAACCTTTTTGGTTGTTTATTTTACAAGGTAAGTCCTACCCCGGACCTGCTGTTTTTTAGGCAGCTAGAGCAAATCTGCTTTCATTAGCAGCACCGCGAACGGTGTTACCAGTGAAGCTCATTGCACTGAAGTCAAATGTATCTGCGTTTGCATTTACGAGTTTTGCTTGATTTACAGTCATCGCCTACTGTGTTGCCGTCTCTATTATCTCACCCTGTCGAAACCATGGCTCGCCCAACTAAGCACACTCGGCACTAAAGCCTTGCTACCAGAATACTCGGTTCGGAGTATGCTTAGGTGGACGAGGCGGGAGTCGAACCCGCGTCCAGAATGCCTTCACTTTGAAGGGATTACAACAATTCTTTAAAAAATGAAATGTATTACTAGAAATGTAATCAGTAATACTGTTACAATAAATTCATACGCTTTCACTTTTGTATCCTTACACGTTAGGCAGCTTGAATATTACTGGCCTGGGCGCCTTTAATGCCTTGCGTGACTTCAAACGTTACCGATTGACCTTCTTGCAAGCTTTTGAAACCCTGTGATTGAATCTGTGTGAAGTGTGCAAATAAATCTGCGCCACCGTTATCAGGAGTAATGAATCCAAAACCTTTGGCATCATTAAACCATTTTACTTTACCTGTTACCATTATTACTATTACCTTTTTAAAAAATTAATGTTTAGTCTGTGTGTGTAATTTTAAATTACTTCTTGCGTTTGACCGCACGTTTAGCCATTGCATTTACTGTCTTTGGCTTCGGCGGCTTTTTGCCTTTAAGGATCTGACTAACCCGACGTGGACTAGGCATTTTATTTCCTCTTCTTTAAACTGCGTCTTGCTGTGGCAGCAACTGAACGCTTGTGATGGGCTTTGAATTTAGCCATGATTACTTACGCTTCCGTAGTTGGCGGCGAACTGCTGCTTTTATACTACCGTTTTTTGCTCTGTATGCCATTTTTAATTTCCCCTTAAATTAACGTTTTTTTCTAGTTGCTCGTTTTGCAGCACTTTCCATTGGTGTTGGTTTTTTACGTGACATAGTTGTATCTCCGTTGTTCATAGTGTATTTAACTATCTTTTTGCTGAGTTGTCAAGAGTTTTGTATTTAAAATCATGTTCTCTGTAACCAATTTAGTAATTGTAGCTAATAGTATTAGCTTGTCATCTTCTGTGATGACGTCTTTGTCGAATTGATCAAGTATGCTAGAACCAATCATGCCCATGGCTTGTTCTTTACCATTGGTAAAAACTCCCCAATCTATTGGGTCGCCTTCTTCGTGTGCAAATGCAACTTCGCACAGTTCTCGTAATGTTATTTTAGCCATCCAATCCTCTCATTGTTATCTTTTCGTCTTTGATGTTCTTCAAGGCTCCCAGGAAAACGCCAAGCCCAAATGGCAACAACGGCCATAAAAATTGCAGTACTAATAATACCAATTGTTTTTACTCCTGTAAAAAACATTATCAATAAACTAGTCGTCATCATGGCCAGCATGAAGAACTTCATCTTAGTTGGAAATACTCGCTTCTCGCCCCAATTGGTCAAGAACGGTCCAAACAGCTTATGATTATATATCCAGCGGTGCATACGTTCACTGCCCTTGCTGAAACAATATGCCGCAAAGACTACGAAAATACTGTAAGGCAGTCCGGGGGTAATGACTCCGAGATACGCCATGCCAAGGCTTATAAAGCCTAGTGTCGTCCATAAAAACTTTTTCATTTTATTTGGCTGCAAGGTCTTGCAGCCCCTGTGAGTAAGTAGCATTGTTTAACAGAGTTAACACTTGTTTTCTGTTACCGGCTTTGCTGAAGCTAACGTGTATCCAGGGCAGTCTAGTGCCTGTGGTTTTGTACTCAAGCAATAATTGATCATAGATAATATTGTCTTTGATCCATAAGGCTATGTCGTAGTAGTCGGACTTCTGAACACCGCGGAACTGTAGATCTGCTGCCTGACCCAGTGGATGTTGGCTTCGAGGATTGCCAGACGGCGGGCGCCATGTATTGGTAATAAAGGAATTTGGATACTTAGCACGAATAGGTTCTAGACAGTTGATGGCTAGGAGTTTTAGATTACAAACTGTTTCACCTAGTGACAATACTGATACTGCCGCGCTTAATGGATTGTCAAAAGATACGTGTGGCTTGCGTGTTAACTTGCCTACTGTATAATTTGTACTTAATACAACTGCTTCTAATGCTGCACCAGAGAGTGGTGGCAAAGCGGGAGGTTGTACAATAAGTTCAACACCGCCGCAGGCTGTTGTTGGAGTACCTGTAAATTTACTAGGTGTCTTGTTGACATTTTTAGTAGCGGGTGGGTCAGCCACTGCTTGTTCTCTTTTACTGATAACTCCATTTTTCTTTAATGCCTCAAATCGTTTCTTTCCTTCGCCGGGTGTGTATGTATCTTCTTCATCTGCTTCAACTACCTGTCTAATACTAGGAATATCTTGATCAATGTCGTCGCCAACAAATACGTTGGCACTACCGCCTACACGCTGCGGACCACCTGCATCGTTGTTGCCGGTATAGTTAAATGGCTGATTATGAACAAGTACTGCTCTACTCCCATTTGCTGTTTTATCGGTAGCAGAGAAAGGAACTAATACCCCAACGTCACTGGTATTAACGGATACCAATAGATTATTTGCATACACGGTTGTATTGCCATCAGTCTTGATGACAATCTTTCCCGCAGTGTTTGCATCTTTAAAACGTTGGGCGGGTTTTACCATTAGCTTAATGCGATGCCTGTGGTAGACTCGATGAACTGTTTAGCAAAGACCTCATCAGTTGCTTCAGCTACAGTGACCGTGGTCTTTAATAGTTTGATGTCCTTGTTTGGACTTACCGTAAATAGATATGGCATTAGTCCTGGACCTTTTTGTCCCATACCAATAACCATCGGCTTTGATAATTTGTAATAAACTGGACCGTCTTCCACTAACTTAGCAACAATTTCTTCGCCGCTGGTTAGTTTAAGAGTGATGACTTCGCCTTCTGACACGCCTTTATTGATTAACATTTTAGTTTCCTTTTTAGTATCCGGAACCGTTGAATCCGGTTTCGTCGATATATTTTCTTAATTCTGTAAATCCGCCAATTACATTACCATTAATAATAATTTGCGGAACTGATCTTGCCGCTGGTACAGCTTCAAGCAATTGTTCTTTGGTAAATCCATCTCCAATCTTGCGTTCTTCAAACTTAACATCACGTTGTTTTAATAGTGCTTTTGCTTGATCGCAATAGGGGCAGTTATACTTGCTCCAAATAATTACATTACTCATTTTATTTCCTTAACTCGAATATACTATGCCACCGTTCTTGTCGGTGACTCTAACCATGACTGCGCCTTTTGCTTTCTTAGACAGAGCTGCTGAAATAGCAGATGCTTCAGTCCCGAATGTACCTAGCGTGGTCCAAGACTCATAAGGGCTTCTAGATTTAAATTGTGCTTTGAACATAGTTAAATGGCAGGCAATTCATCATAGTCTAGACTTTCGCTCATTACACCAATGACGTAGTTAGTAGACTCTGACTCTTGCAATGCTGTCTGTTTTTTACTGGTATCAGTATGCTTGTTGAACCAGGGGATGGGTGTAGACTTTGGAGCAGGGCTATTGTATTTGATGCCGATGTCTTTAAGGGCACCTACTGCTGTGTAGTCTACAAAGTCACGAAGGATGTTTGCGTTAAGACCAATAACTGGGCCCATCTTAAACAAATAGGTTGCCCAATCTTTTTCTTCGCGAATAACATCCATGTACAATGCGTATACTTCTGCCTCGCACTCTGCTTTGGCTTCTAAGAATCTTGGATCGTCTTTGATTACTTGATTGATAATATAAGCAGTCCAACCTTTGTGTAACAGCTCGTCTTGTAGAATCAAACTAATAATGTTGCCGTTGCCAATAAAGATCTTATTCTCAACCATGGCCAAGCTTGTAGCAAATGATACCATAAAGCGGAAAGCCTCTAACGCATAGCTGGCATGCAGGGCCATCCAAATTGCTTTGATGTGTTCCTTCTCTGTAACTGCTTGACCAAGTTCTTTACGACAGTTGATAACATGTAGTTTGTCATAGTAGTTGCCTACACTTGCTGCCATGCCAACAATCTCCTCGGTGTCATGAATTGTGTTGAACACATCCTTAGGCACGTTGTAGATATTACGGATGATGTGACTGTAGCTCTTGCTGTGAATGTTAGTTTCAAAAAAGCCCCAATTATACATAAGTGCTTCAAGTTCAGGCAATGAACATACAGGAGTGAATACCTGTGTTGGACCACGACCTTGTAGACTATCTAATGCAGTTTGGCGTAGCAGATTACTAGTGAAAATATGCTTGATAGCATCACTGGCTTCTTTAAAGTCGTTACTGTCTTTGGTCAAGCTGACTTCTTCTGGTTGCCAAAAGAAACCTCGGGCAGTTGTATCAAAGTCTGCAATTTTTTTGTATTTGACTTCTTCAAAACGTTGGATAGTCACAGGACCGGCTGGGTCTAGAAACATCTTACGACTTAGATAGTCTGTCTTTGTTGTTAAATTATATTGTGCTTTACTCATTTTAATATTTTCCTGAAGCAAGTACTATCTTGCAAATGTGTTCTAATCTTTCTATGTGTTCGTATGCTCGCCACGGGGTGTTGCCAATAGCTACTACGCCGTGTCCTTTGATTCCTACTATATCAAACTTAATGTTGCCTTCTCGGTCAAGCCCCAAGTTACGATGACACGCTTCGCCTAATTCTTCACTGATAGGAGCAACATCGCCTACGTTGGGTGCTACTTTAGTATATCGATTGAGTTCTGGAAAACTATCACTAATAGTTCCTAAGTCAATACCGGCATGCATGGCCGCAATACAGTACGTGGGATGAACATGAACTACTACACGTACATCGTCCTTGTGTTGACCCATTTCTTTTTGTAAGCCAAAGTGTAGGGGCATTTCGCCTGTGGGCTCTAAACTGCATGACAAGTCTGTTTGTTCAATAACTGCCCATGTGTGATTAAAAACACTAGTACCATTACCACTATTAATGCTTCTCCAGATTTTAATCTTTTTAAACATCTCTGGTTGCATGTTCTGTTTACGCACACCACTAGGTGTTACATAAAAGTGATCACGATCATGATGTCGAATAGAAATGTTACCATCTCTACTGGTAATCCAATTGCGCTTGTAAGCGTCTACTAATATATCACAACAAGTTTCTAACATTATCTTTATACCCTAAAACTTTCACCACATCCACAACGATCACGTTCGTTGGGATTGTTAAATTCAAATCCCTCATTAAGGCCCTGGCGGACATAATCAATTTCCATATTGTCCATATAGACTAAGTCTTTACCATTCACATAAACCATTGCACCATTACTCTCATACTTAAACCAATCACGAGTAACTGGCGGCACATCTATATATTCTAACACATACGCCATACCACTGCAACCGGTAGTTCTTACACTGACCTGAATCCCAATGCCTTTGCCACGTTTTTCTAAGTTGGCAGAGATTTTCTTAGCGGCTATTTCTGTTACGGTAATCATCTATGGCGGCCTTAATAGCATCTTCTGCTAGAATACTACAATGTATCTTAACTGGGGGTAGGGCTAGTTCTTCGGCGATTTGGCTGTTCTTAAGGTTAATAGCATCATCAATATGCATACCCTTAACCCACTCTGTAACCAAACTCGAACTGGCGATTGCTGAACCGCAGCCATATGTCTTGAAACGAGCATCTCTAATAATACCATCTTCGTCTACCTTTATCTGTAGTTTCATTACATCGCCACAGGCAGGTGCACCGACCATGCCTGTGCCTACACCGTCTTCGTCTTTTCCAAACGAACCAACGTTGCGTGGATTTTCATAATGATCAATTACTTTGTCCGAGTACGCCATTAATTATTCTCCAGTTTATTATCTTCCATATGTTTTTCAAGTATTTCTTTTTGTCTGCTTGATAGTCTAAAGCCCATGCATGTTCCCACCAATCAATTAACAGCACAATATCATTCTTGACTTCGTGATTCACGATGGTTTTGATCTTGCCATCACGAGCCAAGTATACCCAACCGCTGCCCTGTATTTTCATAGCCACAGTTTCAACTTGATCTTGAAATGCGTCATAGGTTTTATAATGCTGCTCAATAAATTCCAAACTAGCATCGTAAGGTCTGTTGGCACCCTGTGGTGCATGTAGTTGACCAAAGTAAATATTGTGCAAAAAAGCGCCGGCTTCATTAAAGTCTGCATCTCCCTCACCCTTGTTGTATCTGTCTACGTAACCTTTATACAATGTGTCGTAGTGGTAGTCGAGAGTTTCTTTGCTTTTAACAGGGGATAAGTCGGTACGACTATATGGTAAAGACAAATGGAAAAGTTTGTCAGGCTTGCCTTCTAGTAGGACATTTCTAATGAAACTGTAACTCATAATTTGCAACTCTCGCAGTCTTCTTCGTCATCAAAATTAATCGGTGCTAATTCCATTGGCGGAGTTTCTTCAGCAGCCATCTTGCTGCCGGCTTTGTTGATTAAACTGTAGTAGAATGTTTTAATACCCCACATGTGAGCCTGCATTAAATTCTTGGCCACTAGAGTTGTAGGAACTTTACGATCCGGAAAGTGTGCTGGATTGTAAAATGTGTTAGTTGAAATACTTTGATCAATGTAGGCAGCAATGACCGCACTGGTCTTTAGGTAAGGCTCGCAGTCTTTCTGATCCCACATCAATTGATACTTGTTCTTTAATCTATGATACTCTGGAACTACCTGCACAAACGATCCTGCTTTGGATTCTTTAACGCTGATTAAACTCATTGGCATTTCAATACCGTTGGTTGAGTTAATAACAACACTACTAGACTCAACTGGAGCAACTGCACCATTTGTGGCATTGCGTACTCCGTGAACTTTCATTTTTGCACGAAGTGTTTCCCAGTCTAGTTCTGGAGTAAAGTCTGCTAATTCGTTAACACCGGTGGCACGTAGTTCCCAAGGAAACTGTCCTTGACCATATCGTGTTTGATCGCTGCCTAGACACTTGCCGCGCTCTTCGGCAAGCTCAACGCTCATCTCAGTGAGATAATATGTTTGGTGCTCCATCCATGTCTTAACTTCAGTAAGAGCATCTTTCTCTCCATACTTGAGACTGCGCTTGGCATGCCAGTATGCTAGGTTAGTAATGCCAATACCTAGTGGACGAATTTCATCATTACTCAACTTACTCTGAATACTTAGAAAGTCTTGATAGTCAAGAATATTATTAAGGCTGCGATGCAGTATACGACAAGCACGGCGCATATCCTCAGGATTGCGGAAGGCACCCCAGTTAATGGACCCAAGGGTGCAAAGAGCAATTCTGCCCTCTGGATCATCGAGCCTCTTAAATGATTTCGTAGGTAATAAGATCTCACAGCATAAATTTGACTGATATATAGTGTGGTATTCAGGATCAAACGGTCCTTGTTTCATTACATTGTCAATGAACACAAGATATATTCTGCCTGTATCAGTCCTCTCCTTTAATATACCACTTTTAAATACTTCTTCAGCTGCCATAGTCTTCTTACGAAGGCCTTTTTGTTTTTCATATTTTACATAGAGTTCTTCAAACAAGACAGTGTTTGAATAGAACGCTTGATACAAATCAGGTACTTCGTTAGGATCAAAGAATGTTATGTTTTCTTTGTTTTTAAATCGTCTCCAGAAGAAAGCACTAAGCACAACCCCATAATCCATATGACGGACTCGGGTTTCTTCTGTTCCTTGGTTGTTCTTAAGGACAATAAGATCATCAAACTGATGATGCCAAATAGGATAGAATACAGTAGCACTAGCATTGCGGATACCTCCTTGTGAACATGATCGCAAATCTCCAAACCATTTTTTCAGGAATGGTATCATACCTGTGTGCATAATCTCACCACCTCTGATGGGACTGCCCAAGGGACGCAGACGTCCAATCTCCAAACCAATGCCGGCTCGCTTGCTGGCATACTTGGCCATCATTTCTCCGCTAGCAAAGATACTATCAAGATCGTCATCGCTACGTATAAGGACACAGCTACTAAACTGCTTGGTTGGTGTGCCAAGACCAGCAAGAACGGGAGTAGCGAGAGTAAACAAACCGTCACTGGCACAGTTATAATATTCTTTAATAAAACGCATCCTTGCGCTATTCGGCTCTTCATTGTGGAATACGGTTGCTGCTGCAACCATATATCTAATCTGGGGAGTTTCATAAGTTTCCTTGGTCGCACGATTGCGTACTAGGTACTTCTCAATTAACTGCTCAATGGCAGCATACGAATATTCTTCGTCTTTAGAATGATCGAGCATGTCGTTCATTCGGTTCCAATCTTCTTCCGTATACCATTCTAATAGTTCGTTGGTATAAAGACCAGTGTCTATATTTTTCTTAACGATCTCATAGAGGTGGGGAACCTCGTATTCTCCATATACGTCTTTACGCAGCATAGATAATCGTTGTTTACCTGCTACATATTGATAGTTTGTATGACCTACATCCGGATTATTTTCTACATCAATTAAATCAACAATAGCTCTTAAGGTAATGTTATCAATTTCGTTAGTAGTGATGTTATCATAGAAATGCATCTGGGCTTTGATTTCTATCATCGATTGACTTACATCAGCTATACCTTTGCATACTTTTGCTACTTGGGCTTGCCACTTTTCAATCATTAGTGGTTCTTTTTGACCGTCTCTTTTTATTACTGTAATATTCATGTACGCCTCGATATTATTCTTTTATGAGTAGATATTTATGGCAGATTTTGTCCGTGCCATATGATGCTGGAGTCAAGATGTTCAATGTCATTTAATTTTATTCTTTTTCGATATTCGTAATTTAAAACGTCAGTATGCTCTACGACTAGGAAAAACACAGGTTGTTTTTCGTTAGTGGGCATAGACATATGTATCTCACAATGAGCATCCATAAACCGCTGTGTTAATTTAATAGTATACAGCATTCCTAGGACAATTGCAAGATCGTCGTATTTGCCATCCAGGATTAATTTCCATGGGTCGGGCCAGTCTTTGGCATTGTTTGGGCTGAGGTAGGAATTGACAAAAGGAGCTAAAGCCCAGAATTCAGCAACGTCTTGTAACGGATCGTTGCTGGTCTCTAGTTGTTCTCTATATTCCTTCCATGCTTTAATCCTATCAGAGTGATGGGAGTTAAACACCGTATGTTACAAAATAAGTTATATTACCAATTAGTCCTGTAGCCAGGGGATTCTTATACCAAAGTTGAACAGTATCTAGACCAGAGTCACCGTCATTGTCAAGAATGTTTTGTCCAAACTCAAAGTTAGTCATTGCTGTTGCGCCAGCAGTATAGTTGTAGTCATCAGTGAACGACACTGTTGCTGGCGATTCGCTATTGTCAATGACAATGGCAAGTTTGCCTTTTCTAACATATGTACCTAGCGTCAATACGTAATCAATGTTAATGTAACGGTGCAAGCAAGAAAATACTGCAAGTGTTCGTTCACCGTCCGACTTAGCGATTCCAGATGTTACATTATTAACAATTGAAGTCTTTGAACTTCTAAGAACTTCTGGTGTGCCCGGAGCCAACGCTGTAGTTGATACACCTGCAGCCTGCGGGCGATCAAAATAACAATCAAGTACTGTGTTGTTGACGCCTTGGCCAAATTCAACAACAGGAAGGATTGGAGTAGCGGCATCATTAAGACCGTTGGCACACATTAAGAATGTACTGTCTGCAATGCTCATGCCATAGCCGCTGGTTGCGTGTACTGCTTGATTAAAAATTAATTCAAATCTTGATCCGTTAATTCTCCAACGATTGTCTTGTTCAGAAATACCTTGTAGATAAATGCCTTTACCGCATAGATAAAATTGACATTCAGTGAATTCGATTTCTGTGCGTAATGCTGTAGAGTAGATTGCACTAATACCAACATTACCTTTTACAAATTTACATTTAGAAAAATGTACATCAGTTACCTTAGTGCCTTCGATGTCATTGCTCCATGCTATTAAACTAGATGTTGCAGTGTCTCCTAATGCGTATGCACCTTCAAAGACAACACTTTCAAATTTAGAATCTTTTAAGCCGGTAAGGTTGACAAATCCTGAAGTAAATTTAAATTTTAAATTTGATACATTAATATTTTCAGGACGGTCTGTTGATGTAAAAGAAGTAAAAGCCGTACCGGCCAATGACTTCATGGTAATGTTATTACCAACAAAGTTTAACACAGTGTCAGTATTACTTTCACCAATCATTATAGCATTAGTAGGAATACGAATCGATGTCAAACACAGATAAGTTCCAGTTGGGAAAAACAACGCCTTTCGATAAACAGGATCTTCGTTTAAGAACAAGTCATCAAGTGCTGCTTGAATTGCTATTGAGTTGTTACTACTTCCGTCACCAGTTGCACCGTAGTCTAAAATACTAACATACTCGTCTAGCTTAGATTGTAGGCTGCGCGGTACGCTGGCAGTGATACTCGGCTCACCCTGGGCAAAGGTGTATGCTCTAGATAATTCTAATATATTATCATACTCAGTAATAACTTTTGTATTACCTACAGCTGGACTTCCTTCAGTAACACTACCGTTACCAATATAAAGTTCTTGAGTATCGACGGCCCAGGCAAATTCACCACCGCTTAGTTGCGGAATGCCCGTCTTTAGTTTT
>Ga0209353_10000462_pt1 | contig 24675 bp, 14 predicted proteins | sample LauGreSpBDMM15SD_2_FD_187561 | JGI IMG/M metagenome (GOLD analysis project Ga0209353, IMG submission 187561) | Freshwater lake microbial communities from Lake Michigan, USA - Sp13.BD.MM15.SD (SPAdes) (version 2) | ecosystem: Environmental > Aquatic > Freshwater > Lake | place: Lake Michigan...
GAGCTAACTCTATTGTTTGTTTTATTTTTTCTTCCGCAATTATTTGTCTTACTTTCATCAACTTACTGAATTGTACCGTTAATGATTTAGACTCTTCTTTTTTATTTTCATACCAATTGTAGTATTCACCAACTTCAGTCTCATAATCTTTAGACTTTAATCTAAGATATACGGGTGTGATAATTTTATCAGGTAAATCTAACACTTCGGTTTTTAATCGTCTTAATACTTGTCTTGAGGTCCTATCTCTAAGTTCCTCTAAATTAGATGCCCCCGACACGTTCCATATCTTTCGTTTACCTGCGGTGAACTGATAACCTTGACAATATCTAATAGCGTAGGCCATCCAATTTTGAGCAACAGGGCTTTCAATCAAACTCAATAAGTTGAAGTAGTTCATCGGTCTTGAAGTCATCGGAGTTCCCGTTAACAACCATAATCTGTCAGTCTTAGTTGAGAAACTATTAATAAGTTTTGTTCTTTGAGCTTGAGCGTTTTGTATATAATGGGCTTCATCAATAATGATTAAATCAAAACCACATTTTGTGATTAATGAATTTTCTTTATCTTTGAGGTCGTAAAAGTTCTTTAAGATATCGTAATTAATGATTACAAAATCGTGTTCTAATGAGAAGTTTTTACCCTCAGCAATATACACACTTCTATCCGTATAGTTAGCAATTTCTCGTTGCCAATTTATCTTCAAAGACGCAGGACAAATTATTAAAATCTTTTTAACCCCCGTTTCTAAAGCGGCAATAATTGTACTTGTGGTTTTTCCTAAACCCATATCGTCAGCCAAAATATATCTTTTAGACCCCGTTAATTTTTCAATCGCTAATTTTTGATGTTCTAATGGTGGTCGATGAGAATATTTTGAGTAATCAATTACAACGTCTTCTGTTTTATGGGTTTTTAACATAGCACCTTTTGGCATCCAAAAATCGTGGATAGTTTCATCCTCATTAATTTTCCCCCAAATATGGTATGATTTTTCTTTTTCAACCAATAATTTCTCAACCCAAACTTGTTTAGGTATTTCAGTGTATAAATTTTGGTCAGCAATCTTCTTAGCAAAATATGGGTCTAATTCCACCCATTTTTTGGCAACTTTTGGAGGGTAGTCAGAATAATTTACAACATAATCTGATTGAGCTCTTGTTGGGTGAAACTTTTTATGGGTCTCTTTCTGTAATTTTAATTTTAGGATATAGTTATTTCCCCCTGAATAATTTTCAAGTATTTGTATTGCCCGTTGTTCTATAGATACAATTTTGTTTTCCAAAACTAATTCTTTGTTTAAAAAATAATAAATATTAAGATATTTATCAATATGTCTAGCAATAATATTCCAATAACCCGTTTGGGTAAATTTTTCGGTGGTGAAGATTTCAATCTTGATTTAAATATGGGTGAAGAATGGCTTCACGGTGATATGAATTTTACATTGGTATTATATCGTGTTGACAGAATTAAAACTAAGACAGATGACGTATATGGTGAATCAATTTCAGATGGAATAATCTTTTTACCACCTATTGAATTTAAAGGTTATGTTCAAATATTGGCACCTGAAAATAAAACAATTGGGACATCAAAAGTTGACCAATTCGAACCTGGTAATCTTAAAGTTGGTGTTTATCAACATCATTTAGACGAGTTAGGAATTGACATTAGTTTTGGGGATTACATTGGATATTATGAAACAGAAACTAAAGTTAGATATTACACGGTCAATAATGATGGTAGGGTTGTGTCTGACAATAAACATAATTATGCGGGAACAAGACCTTACTATAGAAGTATTGGTGCGTCACCTGTAACTGATAACGAATTTAGAGGGTTATGAAAATTGTTATAACTGAACGTCAATTTAAATTAATTGAAGGTATCATCGAGAATGAAGTTTTTTGTGCCGGCCGTAATTGTAATTGGAATTGGTCTTTGAAAGATGAGGAAGGTAAACCTGACCAATACATATGTCATAAATGTGGTCACGATAACACACCTAAAAAATAATAAAAATGGGATTACCAAAAAAAAGTAATATTAAAAAACATATTCCATTGACGGAATCTAAAACACTTTTACCGAGAAGGTACGAGTTATTAGATAAAATCAACAAAGATGGGACGTACCTACCAAAGTCGTTATTACACGCCGATTTGGATGGTGGTTTTTTAAGTTTTGTTAAGAATGATTTACAAACAATCGTTGATGGTAAAAAAATCCCAATGGTTGATATTTTAATTACAACTCAAAATTGGTCACAATTTATTGAGACTTGGAATTTCCAAAACATTGATAAAAACGCTGAACCCCCATTTATTACGGTGGTTAGAATGCCCGAAGTTAAATTTGGGACAAATCCTGCAGTAGTTTACAATATTCCAAATAGACGACAATACTTTTATGCTCAAGTACCAACTTGGGATGGGCAAAGAAATGGGACGGACATTTACAAAATACCACAACCAATACCTGTTGATATTACATACCAAGTTAAAATTGTGTGTAATCGGATGAGAGAATTAAACGAGTTCAATAAAATTGTATTGGGTAAATTCGCATCAAAACAAGCCTACGCAAATATTAAAGGTCATTATATCCCTATCGTCCAAGGTAATATCTCTGATGAATCTGTTAATGATTTAGAAAAAAGACGTTACTATATCCAAACATACGAATTTACAATGTTAGGATTTTTAATTGATGAAGATGAATTTGAGGTTTCACCAGCAATCAGTCGAGTGTTACAGGTTTATGAATTACAAACAAATAAAGAAAGAAAAGGAAATAAACCAAATTTAAATCCAAGTAGTTTAAATTCGGATATTTTATTTGTTGTTGGTAATGACACTATTTCTCAATTATTCGAATATACCGTTAATTTAAACATTGGTGAAACTCAAAATATTGAAGGTTATGATGTGTTCATTAATAACCAATATGTTGGGGGTGATATTAGTGAAATACAAATTAATACTAATGACGTTCTAAAAATTATCGCAATAAAAAAGAACGACGCCAATGAGGCATTAATAACTCTTAATAATCAGTTACTTTAATCTTCACCGTAAATATCTTTCTTTTCTTTACACTTTTCAACAATTAACTTTTCCAAAAATCGGTATATTTTAATACCCCTTTTATCACAGTAATTTTTTAAAATTTCGTGTACTTCTTCCGATATCTTTAGATTTTTAATCTTCTTATTGTCCTCTGCCATAGTAGAAAAAAGGTAGAAAATAATCTACCTAAAATATAAATACCTCGTAGGAAGTAAAGTATTTTGGTTTTTTTCTGAATATTTATCAAATAAAAATAAATCTTTTTAGAAAAACAAAAAAATAATGGCAACAAACAGTAAAGTATTTGTTTCACCGGGAGTTTACACTTCAGAAGTTGATTTGAGTTTCGTAGCACAAAGTGTAGGGGTAACTACATTGGGTATCGTTGGGGAGACGTTAAAAGGTCCCGCATTCGAACCAATCTTTATCCGTAATTTTGACGAGTTCTCAACATTCTTCGGAGGTAATTCACCTGAGAAATTTGTAAATACACAAATCCCTAAATATGAGGCATCATATATCGCTAAATCTTATTTACAACAATCAAATCAATTGTTCGTAACTAGAATCTTAGGACTTTCTGGTTATGACGCGGGTCCATCTTGGTCAATAACTACCAAAGCGAATGTAAACCCAACAACAATTCAGTTTTATTGTTTAAGTGCGGTTACCGCAAATTGTATTTCAGAATGTGTTGAATATTATGAAGTTGATTTTGAAATTCCATTTACAGGTTGTACTAACAGTCCTACTAGTGTTGGATTCACAACAACTGATGTCCCTCAAGCACTTTTAAACAAATTAAATTTACCATACGAAAATTTTGATGGTAGTATTAGTAGCATTAATGAAAAAATGAAGGCTCAAGTTTTTGACACTCTTTTAGATAACGCTAAAGAGGCTACTTCAGTATATTATTATGGTGCGGTTCCTGGACTTTATTACGACGATAATACAACACTAGGTTACACGGGAAGAACAAACGTTTTTCAAACTGATACAATGAATAGCGATACTATCAATTATTCAGCTCCGTCTAATGATTCTTGGTATTACGCATTATTTGATAACTTAGGTGGTGGTTTATACACGGGTTCTTCTTTCTATACAACAGTTACAGGATTAACTCAAACGTCATCCCTTTCTAATTGTGCATCATTTTACAATTATTCTGTTAAGGGTAACGTTTTAACCTCAAGTTTAAATGCCGCAGGTTCAAGTTATGTTAACGGAACTAATGTTGCAACAACAGGTGGTACAGGGACTGGATTAACAGTTAACGTTGCAGTTAATAGTAGTAATGTAGTAACGGGTGTAACAATTAATCAAGCAGGTACAGGTTATTTAGTTGGTGATGTAGTAACAATCGCTCAAGGTGGTTCAGCATTAAACGCAACTATCAACATATTAACTATCGGTACTTGTACAGGTAACATTAATTATAACACTAACACGATTTATGTGTATGTACCATCAAATGTTGATACGACAAAAGTAATTTCAACATTTAGTGCTTGTACTACAGATGTGAAAATTAGTTCAGTATCACAAGTTAGTAATGACACTGTAAATGATTTCACAACTTGTTTAGTTTATACTTTAGTTTCCGATGACAATACAGTAACAACAAATTGGACTGTATGTGTTAGTAACGATAACCCTTGTGACCCTGCAACGACAGGTAATACAGGAACAATGAATGTTGGTTCGACAACAACTTGTTATTCGGGTTCATTAGTAGGGACATTTTTTGTTTTAGATGGGGAACCATTTTTAGATTATGACAATTTAGTTATTGCAACTTTACGTTCAAGAGGTTTAGCTGATTATTCAAGTCAAAATGGTCCTGTTTATGAAGTATCAGGTTTAACACAAGTTAGTTTAAACACTTCAGGTGTTTATTCAGGGGTAACTAAAAACCCATATTCAACATTTGTAATTAACGCAACGGGTAGAACAGGAACTCAGTTCTCATTTGAAACATCATTATCTAACTCAGATTCAAAATATATCAGTAAAGTGTTAGGTTCAACTAATTTTACTAAAGATAGAAATTCTGTTCCTTTATTCGTAGAAGAAAAATATCAATCATTATTAAATTACGCTTGGAGAAAAGGATTTATTAGAGGTTTAAACTCAACAGTTGAGGCATACCCTGACGCTAGACAAGGTGCTGACCCAACATCATTAGGTTTTTATTTAGAGAAATACCAATCACCAACATCCCCTTGGGTTGTATCTGAATTAAGAGGAACGGAAGTTTATCGTTTATTCAAATTTACAACAATAGCTGATGGTGACGCTGCAAACACTGACGTTAAAATATCAATCGCTAATATTTCATTTGGAAATGGTACTTTTGATGTGTTAGTTAGAGATTATTATGATTCTGATTCAGCTCCGGTTGTTATCGAGAAATTTACTAATTGTTCTATGGATGCTAATCAAAATAACTTCATCGCGAAAAAAATCGGTACATCTGATGGTGAATTCGAATTGAATTCTAAATACGTGATGTTAGAAATGAATGAAAACGCACCGATAGACGCATTACCTTGTGGTTTTGAAGGTTACGACACAAGAACTTACACAGGAGTTCGTTCACCATTCCCTGTTTATAAAACTAAATACGATTATCCAGGTGAAGTTATTTATAACCCACCATTCGGATTATCTTCAGGTGCGGATGACGCAATTAGAAGTAATGGTGATAATGTTCGTAGAACTTATTTAGGTGTTTCTGACACTATTGGTTATGATGTTGATTTCACGGCTTACAAAGGTAAACAATTACCATTGGATGTTTGTACTCAAAGTACAGGAGCTTTGTGGGATACTAAAACTAAAGGTTTCCATATGGATAACAGAGCGTCTGGCATAACAATTAACAATACTTTCTACCAAAAAGAATTTAATGTTGAAGAAAACAAATATGTTTTATCGGCAATAACAAGTGCAACAACTGCGTTCTTCGTAGGTTCAGATAACTTTAGTTCTGACCCTCAAAACGAATCTAACCCATACTATAGACTTTACGCTCGTAAATTCTCATTCATAGTACAAGGTGGTTTTGATGGATGGGACATTTATAGAGAATCAAGAACAAATACTGACAGATTCGTATTAGGTAGACCAGGTTATTTAAAAGGGGCTTGTCCTTCAGTTAAATACCCAACGGCTACAGGATGGGGAGCGTTTAAACAAATCACAGTTGGTGACAATACTCAAGATTGGGGTAATACCGATTATTACGCTTATTTATTGGGTCAAAGAACTTTCTCAAACCCTGAAGCGGTTAATATTAACGTATTCGTTACTCCGGGTGTTGATTATGTTAATCATTCAGATATCGTTGAAAGTGCAATTGATATGGTTGAAAACGATAGAGCGGATTCAGTTTATATCTGTACAACACCTGATTATAATATGTTTACATCAACAACAGGTGACCAATTAGATATGGTTTACCCTCAAGAGGCGGTTGACAACTTAGAAACTACAGGAATAGACTCTAACTACACCGCAACTTATTACCCTTGGGTATTAACAAGAGATAGTGTTAACAATACACAAATCTACTTACCACCAACTGCGGAGGTGACGAGAAACTTGGCATTGACCGATAACATCGCATTCCCTTGGTTCGCGGCGGCAGGTTACACAAGAGGTATCGTAAACGCTATCAAAGCACGTAAAAAATTAACTCAAGAAGATAGAGACGTTCTATACAAAGGTAGAATCAATCCAATCGCAACTTTCTCAGATGTGGGAACAGTTATTTGGGGTAATAAAACTCTACAAGTTAGAGAGTCTGCGTTAGATAGAATAAACGTTAGAAGATTGTTATTACAAGCTCGTAAATTAATTTCAGCGGTTTCAGTGAGATTGTTGTTTGAACAAAACGACCAAAAAGTAAGACAAGATTTCTTAGATGCGGTTAATCCAATCTTAGACTCAATCAGAAGAGATAGAGGTCTATATGATTTCCGAGTAACAGTTTCTTCAGATGCTGCTGACTTAGATAGAAATCAAATGACAGGTAAGATTTACATCAAACCAACTAAAGCGTTAGAATTTATAGACATCACATTCTATATCACTCCAACGGGAGCATCTTTCGAGAATATTTAAAAAAACAAAACAAGTCGGTATTTATAATATCGGCTTGTTTTTTAGCCTATTAAAATAACATATGAAAAAATATAACAATTTGAGAGAAGGTCTTGATGAGACCGGAACCCCCGATATGAAATATTATGCGTTTGATTGGGATGATAATATTCTGTATATGCCGACCAAAATAATATTAAAGGATGACAAAGATAATGAAATACCAATGTCAACTGAAGATTTTGCAGAATATAGAATGAATATCGGTAAAGAACCTTTCGAATATGAAGGTCATCAAATTGTTGGTTTTGCCGATACACCATTTAGATATTTTTCAACAACAGGTGATAAAAATTTCATAGTTGATTCTATGAACGCTAATGTTGGACCGGCTTGGTCTGATTTTGTTGAGGCGATTAATAACGGGTCAATATTTTCAATTGTAACGGCTAGAGGTCACACACCTTCAGTTATGAAAGATGCGGTTTACAATTTAATAGTAACAAATTATAATGGTATTGATTCTGAAGAATTAGTTAGAAATTTAGAAAAATATAGAGATTTGGCGGATGAAGAACAATTATCTAAAAAAGAATTGATTGACGAGTATTTAAACCTTTGTAAATTCTATCCGGTAACTTATGGTGAAGGTTCAGCCGCTAACCCTGAAGAAGGTAAGATTAAAGCGTTAAAAGAGTTTGTGAGTCACGTAAAACATCTTTCTAGTTTTATTAAAAAGCAAGCATTCTTAAAGAAAAAAATTGCAAATAACGAACCACAAATTGGATTTTCAGATGATGATATAAGAAACGTGGAAAAAGTTAAAGGACATTTTGAAAATGAACCAGATAATATTATAAAGACCTATTCAACTGCAGGAGGAATAAAGAAAAGATATTAAATAAATAGAATAAAATTAAAATAGTTAATAAATAATAAAATTAATATAAAAATTATTTAAACTAGATATTTATTACTAGAAAGATATTTTAAAAATAATTAGAAGTAAATAGAAAAATCTTTCAAGAGATATTTATTAAATAAAAATAAACTTAAAAAGACAAAAAAAAATAAGATGGCTGATTTATTAATGAAAATGCCCATACCATATGAACCGAAAAGACAAAATAGGTTTATTATGAGATTCCCTTCAAGCCTTGGAATTAATGAATGGTTTGTTGAGACGGCGTCAAGACCACACATAACTATTAACCCGGTTGAGGTTCAGTTCTTAAATACGTCAACTTATGTTGCTGGACGTTTTACTTGGGGAACTATTAACGTTAAGTTCCGTGACCCAATCGGACCTTCCGCATCACAAGCATTAATGGAATGGGTTCGTTTATGTGCGGAGTCTGTTACAGGACGTATGGGATATGCTGCAGGTTACAAGAAAAATGTTGACTTGGAAATGTTAGACCCAACAGGTGTTGTTGTTGAAAAATGGATTTTAGAAGGTACTTGGTTATCTGACGTGAATTTTGATTCATTGGCTTATAACTCTGACGCTATCGCATCTATTACTGCGACACTTAGACCTGACCGTTGTGTTTTAGTTTACTAAAAACATTTCAAATATAATACTATTAATCCACATATTAAACTATGTGGATTTTTTTGTGTTAATTATTTAGTAAAAACTAATGTAAACTATATTTTTATAAAAAACAAGTAAAATATGGATGCAGATTTATTAAAGGCAGGTACTGAAAATTTTAGCTTACCTCACGATGTTGTAAAACTACCTTCAAAAGGTATTTTTTATAAATCAAAAAAAACGGCGGTTAAGGTAGGTTATTTAACGGCTGAAGATGAGAATTATTTATTAAATAACGACTCAAAAGAACATATCGTGATGACTTTATTAAGAAATAAAGTTTATGAACACGATTTAAGACCGGAAGAAATGACTGATGGTGATGTTGAAGCGATATTAATCTTTTTAAGGAATACTTCATTTGGTCCTGAATATACTCTTAACCTATCCGACCCTAAAAACGGAAAGTTATTTGAGCATACCGAAATTTTGGATTCATTAAGTATTAAAGTTACTCAAGATGAACCTAATGAAAATGGTATCTTTACAACAAAATTACCTAAGACAGGTTCAACCGTTAAACTAAAACCATTAACATTTTATGAAGGTATTGAGATTGATGTTATGGCGGAACAATATCCAAAAGGAAGAACTGCCCCGACAGTGACTTGGAGACTAAATAAACAAATTTTGGAAGTTGATGGTAGTAATGACCCTGCAGCAATTGCTCAATTTGTTAGTACTTTACCTATTATGGATTCTAAACATATTAGAAAGTATTTGAGAGAAAACCAACCTTCATTGGATTTAAAAAGAGAAGTTTACGCCCCGTCTGGAGAATTGGTTACGTTCAACGTATCCTTTGGGGTGGAGTTTTTTCGTCCTTTCTTCTGATTATTCCAAACAATTAATTGATGAGTTTTATATTTTAAGTAGATTTCTAAGGACCCAATATAGTGAGTTTCTAAAAATACCCACATATATTCGAAAATATTTAATAGATAAAATTATTGAAGACTATACACCAAAGGAAAATTAACCTTTGGTGTATTTATATTATAAGAAAGAAACAAAAATATGGGTTATTTATTTTTTGAAGGTGATGATGATGATGGTAAATCAAAAAGTGGCGTTTCAGGTGTTGACAATCTCTTAAAGGATATAAAAGATATCCTTAAAAGTAACACTAGTTCCTCTGAGATTTCTAAAGTAGTTGATGAAATGGATAGGGCTTATTCAAGTCTTGCCAAAACTATGGGTCTTGGTCGTGAATCAGCTCAAGCAATTAAAGCCTCGTTAGGTGACGCGTATTCAGATGTTAGGATGTTGGGTGGTGAAATGTCCGACATTGTTTCGATACAAAAAGGTTTAGTCAGTGCGTTAGGTACTAATGTTATAGCAACTAAAGAAGTGTTTAAAGATATTTATGCTGCCGCCAAAGTATCGGGACAAGAAGCTTCGGTTTTATCTGAAAAGTTTATTGGTGCGGGTTATAGTATGCACAATATCGGTGAAGAAACTAAAAAGATAATGGACACCGCAAGGTCTTTAGGTGTTAGTGCTGAAGCAGTAACTAAAGCGGTTTTAGATAATATGTCAGAGTTAGACACACATAATTTTTCAGGTGGTGTTGAAGGTTTGGCTAGAATGGCATCCACTTCTGCGGGGTTACGTGTTAGTATGAGTACGATTATGAAAGCGGTTGATAAAGCGTTTAATCCTGAAGGTGCGATTGAAATGGCCGCTGCTTTCCAAAGATTAGGGGTTTCTCAAAGTGAATTATTAGACCCGATGAGGTTAATGAATATGTCACAAAATGACCCTGAAGCGTTCCAACAATCTATTGCGAAAATGGGGGCTAGTTTAACAGAATTAGACGAGAAAGGTAATATTCGAATCGCACCTGGAAGTATTCGTAAGATGAAGGAATTGGCCGATGCTGCGGGTATACCTCAAGCCGAATTTGCAAAAATGTCTAAAGCTGCCGCTGAAATGGACATTAAAATGAGTAAAATCAAATTCCCTGATTTTATTAACGAAGACCAGAAAAAATTATTAGCGAACGTTACCCAAATGAAAGATGGGGAAATGAAGATTAATGTTGGGGGTGAAATGAAAGACCTTAATGAAGCGTTAAAAAGCGTTGGTGGGGATAAAGCGGCATTTGAAAAATTAATCAAAGATAATACCCCAAAATCAAATGAGGAATTATTAAATGAACAATTAACAGTTCAAGAAAAAATTGCGAATAATACTGAATCATTAAAAGGTAAAACAGGACGAGCGTTAGCCGGTACTAAGAAAGGTGAAGAAATGTTAGTTGCGAGTGGTAATATTACTAAAGCGATTACCGATTCTTTTAACAAAGAAATGGACATTGGTAAAATGAGGAAAGGTCTTGATGAGAATTTAACGGCCATTGGTGATTCGTTATTAAAATTCTCTAAAGGTGAGGGTTCATTTACTGAGGTTGCAAGTATTGCTGGTGATATACTTAGTAAAAGTGCTCATAAGTTTGGAGATATGGTTGTCAACGTTACGAAAAATTTAAATGCTCAAGGAATTAAAATGCAAGAGACGGGTTCTGTTAGTGAACAAACGGTAGCGAATTTCGTAAGTTCAGGGGCTGGAGTTCTTGGTAGTGCGTTTAAGGAATCTGAAAATATTGGAACTGAATCTAAAGTAAAAGCGGTTGATACCAAATCAAAGGCAGTACCAATTAATACTGATTTAAAAAATTACACGGGTAGATATAAAGACATTATTGATTATCAAAAACCTGAAAACGCCAATGCTAAAGGTGAAACGTTCCACTCAGGTAAATTGGATATGGATATTAATGTTAAAATACCTAGCGGTATGGACCAAAGGGCGTTTGATGAATTAATGAGAACTCCTGAATTTAAAGAAGCTTTATTAAAAATGATTTACGATGCAAAAAAACTGAATAACCAAAGTAAAGTTCCGCCGAGAGAATAAAAATTGAGTAGTATTCTATTTATATATAAAATAACGAACAATGCCGAATAGTACTTTATCATTTGCGTCAACCTCATCGTTTAGAGACGCGTTGATGGCCAAAAACCTATCAACGTACACTGTGATTGGTGGTTATACACCCCCTTCAGGTCCATTAAACTATGAAATAGTTTTATCACAATCACCCGTGGTGGATTCGCCAGGTGAATTGATTGCTAATGACCCGTTCGCACAACAATTATACCCGTTAAATGCCTATGGTCCTAATGGTGGTTATAATATTAATATAACTTATAATGGTCCATTATTACCTGTAATACCTAATCAAGGTCCTTATTCCCCAAATCAAAGTATTTTATTATTAAGTAATAATTTGTATTTGAATCAGTCGGTAACCTCACCAGCGGTTAAGAATTTATTCATACCTCTTGGTGGTTATAATTATGTTTATAATGTTATAGATACCCCTATAAGTACACCTAATTATTTTTTACCTTATGGGTTAACAACTTTTGTTCCTTCATCATATTCACCTTATGAGATTTTATTATCAAATAATCCGAATGGTAGTGATGGGTCTTTATCTCAAGATTCTTTTATTGCTAGATTAGGGGCGAAACAATTAAATTTCTTATTTCAAGAAAGAATTAACTTAGAGATATTACAAAATACTATCGGTAAGGTTAATTTAGAGTCGTTATCGGACCCGTTTGAGGCAAGTTTAATAGCCGCAGGCAAAGAACCTCTTATTTATCGTAATTGGAGGATAACAGTTCCTGAATCACCTGTTGTTGCGGCGTTTGATTTTGCAACTCGAATTTCAGGGGCTTATTGGCCTGTGTCGTTTATACCTGGAGATTATTTTGATGAGAATACTAAAGGTGGACAACAAACACAACAAACCTCAAATGCTTTAAATGTTATTAATCAATTAACGGGTGGTTTTTTAGGTCCTATATTAAATATTAAAAGAAATCCGTCACAAATATTTTTGGCTAATACAGGTAATGGTCAAAGGTCGGCATTATTTAATAACTTAGATTTTAATAGATATCAACCGGGTTATAAAAAAGACTTTGGTGGTATATTAGGGGTGGCACAAGCGATTGTTAATTTAGCCGTTAGTTTAATAAATCCTAACGGGACTTTAACAGGTGGTTATTATGTTGGTAGTGTAAATGCTGAACCAAGTTCAATAACTTCACCCCCAAATCAAATACCTGTAAATCCTTATGGGGAACAAGTTGCGACACCTGTTTATGGTCCGTCGGAAATGGGTATTTTATTTGAAGGTAATGATGGTCGATTAAATTTTGGTCTAGCGGGTAAATCAATAAGTGATGGTGGTGGTATTGATGGTGGTTTAGTATGGACTTCCCCAAAATACAAACCTAATGCAGGATTTCACGCAACGGTTGGTGGTGGTTCGGGTAGTTTAGATGAAGGGTTTAGTCCTATTAGTAGTCAATATAATAAAAATGAATCAACTAATGTTGATTTCAAAGAAAACTCGATATTAGATAACACTCAAAGGATTATAGATTCGGCTGACAATGTTTCAGGACTTAACAGATTAAAACACGTTGGTAATGCAATGAACCAAGTGAGTAAAGTATTCCACGATGGTTATAAAGAAATGACTAAAGGTTCACAAGTTGTTTCATATAAAGATGACACAACAGGTGGGGAAAAAGGTATTGAATATTGTCGTGTATTTACAAAGGACACACCTTATTATACTTACGCTGATTTACAAAAAACTGATGGTATAACAACATCAGGAAGAAGATTCACTAATTCGGTTTTAGATAACACATACAATCTTAATATTGCCCCACTTAAAAATCCTGGGTCGACTAATATTATGGCCGACGATGCTAATGGTAGAGGGGGTTATGCTAAAAAATATATGTTCTCAATTGAGAATTTAGCTTGGAGGACTTCAAGCCGACCGGGTTACACTTATGATGAACTACCTGTTTGTGAGAAAGGTCCAAATGGGGGTCGAGTAATGTGGTTCCCACCTTATGATTTACAATTTTCGGATTCAAGTTCTGCGTCTTGGAACTCAACAAGTTTCTTGGGCCGACCTGAACCAATTTATACTTATAAAGAAACAAGTAGAACAGGTTCATTATCTTGGAAAATAATTGTTGACCACCCATCGGTGATGAATACGGTTATTGAAAAACAATTGAAAGGTCAATCAAAAGAACGTATTGATTCAATAATTGATTCATTTTTTGCCGGTTGTGCTAAGTTTGATATCTATAAATTGGCAATTAAGTTCAATACAATCCCAACTAAAGATTTGTATACTTATCAAGAAATTCTAAGTAATCCACAATTGACGGATAAAGAAACTATTGGTGAAATTAACAAACAAATCCCTAAAGGTAATTCGAATAACTCTAATACCGCAGGTGCAGGTCTTGCGGAATCAAATACAAGTCAAGTAGTTGTACCTGATTCTTCTATTCAAGATTTTGAAAATAAATATTTGGATTTTGCATTCTACTTTGAAAATGATATTCCGGGTAAAAATCCAAATAAAACAACAACCGAAGAATATCAGTCGATTTATAATTCGTATACCTCAGATGGTAATATTGAAAAGTATGTTAAAAATTCTGAATCAGCGTTTAATGCTGATAATGTGAATAGAAATGTTAAACCATTTTTTGATACGGTAATTAAAAGTAATTATAATTTATTCGCCGGTGGTGATAAAAATTTCATAACAGATGCTCTCAATATCTTATCTAAAGGTCTTGGAACTATTAAAATTATGATGGAAGGTTCCGCATCGGCAACCGCATCGGTCGCTTATAACCAAGCGTTGTCTGAAAGAAGACTTGACATTGTTACTAGATTTTTAAAAAATAAAGAGTTTGGAGGTAAAAAGTTAGACGAGTATTTTACTAACGGAACGATTAAAATCGAACTATCTAAAGGTTCGGGTGAACAAACCGTTATACCTAAAACAAGTTTTTCAGAAACAGGAACAACTGTTGATTCAAGTAGTGGGACTGATGTTAATTGTACTACGGATATTAAAGATAAAAACAATAAAGTGACGGCAATTTCGCAAGTTTATGCGACTGACGCAATGGCTTGTCGTAGGGTTAAAGTAAAAAGTATAACTGTGACGCCCGCACCTGTTACGTCAACAACAACCCTTAAACCTGATGTTGTGGTGACTAATACTAATGGTACAACTGAAACATTACCGATTAAAAGACCTGAGCCTCAAAAATCAATTGAACAAAAAATTAAAGAAGGTATTTCTAAAAAAATATTAAGAAACTTATTATCTGAATGTGATTACTTTGAGGTTATCAAAGAAAACGTTCCGATGTTATATGATTCAATTAAAGAAAAGATTAAATATTTTAATCCCGCATTCCACTCTACAACACCTGAAGGGTTAAATGCTCGATTAACGTTTTTAAATCAATGTGTTAGACCGGGAGAAACAATACCAATAATTGGTAGTGATGGTAAGCCTAAAGTGTCTGATGCGGTTAACACTTCATTTGGAGCACCACCCGTCCTTGTTTTACGTATTGGTGACTTTTACCACACTAAAATAATACCTGAAACACTTTCTATTACTTATGACCCATTAGTGTTTGATATGAACCCTGAAGGTATTGGTGTCCAACCGATGATTGCTAAAGTAAGTTTAGGGTTTAAAATGATTGGTGGTATGGGGTTAGCGAAACCTGTGGAACAATTACAAAATGCGTTATCATTCAATTACTATGGTAATACTGAGATATATGATGAAAGAGCTACTTGGACTGAAGATACGTCGGCATTGGATAAAATGGTTGTGGATGCGATTATCGCTCAACAACCACCTGTAACGGTTAACAATACGGCCCCGGCACAACAAAGTAATGACGCTGGAACAACCATTGGTGAAATTAAAAATACAATTCCTTTAACCCCAAGTGGTGAAACGGGGGAAATGAGTTATATGAGAATTATGGATAAAGTATTGGAAGATAGTAAAACTTACTTCGCAAATATCTTTAATTCTATTGAAGAAATTCAGAAACAAACTAACTATGGTATGTTACAATTAGTTTTAAATAAACGAAATTACTCAGGTGGTACTATAGTTGAAGATGGTCTTGCTGGCGATGTTAAAATTTTAGGTAAACCTGATTTTCAAGATGATTTAAATAAACTTTTTGAATTGGTGTTGAATGATATATTAGCAGGTACTCACCCAATTATTACTTTATTAGTTGACGAGGGGTTTGATGATAATACTACTTTAAGTGTGATTAAAGATAATTTAATCAAATATGTTAATAGTTTAAAAAGTTCAATATCAAGTGATATTAGTACGATAACTAATACTAAAATAGGGACCGCACAACAAGATTATGTCCAAGACATTCGAAAAATGAATTTTGTTAATAATAAAACTGATGGTAAAATATTAGATAATGGAGAATTAAAAATTTACAATATTAGTGGTGGTGAATATGCTGATATGACTAATGATTATGGTAAACTTAACTTAGCGTTGAATGAATATTATAATTTATTAGGTATTGATAATTCGATTATACCCGGACCATATCCTGAAGATGGTGATTTCGACTCTGTAACGGCGTTTAAAGGAGAATCTGAGGAATTTGCTCGTTTCTTTATTTTAGTTGGTAGAATTTTTACTGATAAAAATAAAGTAAAAGAATTTACAACAAGGATTTTAACCCCAAATATCGCAACAATTAAAAAACCTAAAAAATTGGCTAAAGTATTTGACGACGTGTTAGATTATATCATTGATTTGTATAAAGATGAGATAAAAGAGGAAGACAAAGTTTTGAGTAAGTTCAAGGACACTGCGGAGTTTAAGAAATATACAAAAGGTATTGATGAGATATTATACACTAAAGGTAAATCAAGAATTGTTAATTTCACAACGGTTCCTGACGCGGCTAAAGAGGTTCAACAAAAAACAGATTTAACAAGTTTATATAAAGGAGACCCGTCTTTAATCAATAAATTAGAAACCTTTAATGGTAAAATTAAATTTAATTAATTATGGGTAGACAATATTATAACCGATATAACAACTTCATAATAAATGGACAACAGACTGTAGTTCCTTATGTTAATGTGCCGAGTAAAAGTACCGACAAGAGGTATATTTACAAAGTTGGTCAATCAAGACTTGATAAAATGTCTCAACAATATTATGGTACGCCATACTTTGGTTGGTTAATAATGTCAGCTAATCCTAATTTTGGTGGGCAAGAATGGAATATTAGTGATGGTTCTATCTTGACAATTCCATTTCCTTTAGTAGCTTCATTACAGGATTATAACAATCAATTAGAGACACATTTTTTTTATTATGGTAGGTAAATCAGAAAATATATTAGTCGATTTCGATTACAATAACATAATTATCATTGACCCTAATAAAGTGTTAGGTGATGACGGTAAGGGTAAAGAACGATATGTTAACCAAGAAGATTTGGTTATGTACGCTAATTTGGAGTGTAAAGTATTGCCTCGAACTAAATTAGCCGCGGGTGTTGCGGCAAATGATAGGATTCAAAATCTATCAATAGCGTCAATCAATTTTTTAAAACCTGGTGATAAAGAATTTTTAGATAATAGTTACACTGACGAACTTACGGGTAAAAATACTTTACAAGGTAAAGGGGTTAATCAGCCAAATCAAAAATCAGTTAAAAATCCAAATATGGATAATGATTTTTATATTAGACAAACGATAAATTCTGATGGGGTTGAAAAGGCTACGGATAATGGGTTATTAGGTATCCAACGTATCAATATTCGTCAAGGTTTAGATTTTATGCCTTCATTTAATATTGAATTAGTTGATATTAAAGGACGAGCGTTATTTGAGGCTGGTAATAGTTCACCTTACGCGGCATTCTTCAATATGCCTTACCCAATGTTTGAATTAACGGTTAAAGGGTACTATGGTAAAGCGATTAAGTATAAATTAATGTTAAGGTCGTTTAATGCTAGATACGATTCGTATAGTAGTAATTTCATTATTGATTTGGCGTTTTATACTTACAAATTTAGTGCAATAGCTGAGGTGTCAATGGGTTATTTGTTAGCCGTACCGCATATGTATACCTCAAGGTATTCGGTAAAACCAACGACAGGTGGGCCTGCTAATTTAACTGAGGTAACTGATGTTGTAGCGACTAAAGGTTATGGTAAAATAAAAGAAGTTTATACTGAATATAAAACAAAAGGTATGATTCCAGATGATTTCCCTGAGTTAACAATTGTTCAGATGAGAAATAATCTTGAAAATTTTATTAAGAATATTTTAGATTCATTTACTAAACAAAATATGGACCCTTTGACTAAACTTGAGGAATATCAAAAGAGGTTAAATACGTTTAAAAGTGAAATTTTCTTATATGACAAAGTATCTTGGTTGGATAAATATATGGATAAAGTTAATTTTTTAATTATTAACAATCCAATCTCAGGTAATTTAAATTCATTATCAAATAATGCCGGTTCTGTGGTAAGAACTTCTGGTAGTTTACAAAGTACCCTTAAAATCTACACATTTAAACCTGAATTCACGCCAAATGAAAGAAATAACGCGGTAACTGAATTAAAAAAGATAATTAGTGAGAATACTAAAATATTATCTTTAAATGAGACATTAGGCGTTGAGGGTAAATACAAGATTGATGGTAAGGTAACTAATTCTAGTATACCTGTTGATATTAAAGAAAACATATTTGAAATATCGTATACTGAAAACCAATTAAACTTAGAAGAAACCTATCGACAAGTTAAAGGTATTAAATCAGGAACTACAACTGAAGAATTGACTAAATTTAAAGCTGAGTTAGTTGCTAAAAAATATTTAAATGACCAAACTATCGTAATGAAAGATGGTAATACAATGGTAAAATTTGATTGGTTTTATTTTGAAGGTAAAAATAGTTTTAATGACAAAATTGAAAAAATTGCGACTGATGTTAAAAAGTGGAGAGAAAAAATACAAGATGATTTAACTAACGCATTGTCTAAGTTATTACAAAGTAGTGATAATGGTATTGGGTTTGTTCCAAATATGAGAAATGTTCTTGCGGTAATTTTTGCTAATGGTGAGGCCTTCTTACGTTTAATGGATGATGTTCACTCAGAGGCTTGGGAAGAACGATTAAACCCTTTAAGAAAAAAACCAATATTTGAGAGTACGGTGTCAAACGCTAATCCTGATAATCTTAGTTCGGGTGTGAATGATTTGTTACCTGTATATCCTTGGCCGACTTATATGGTATCAACAAGTGGTGAAGATGGTCACGAAAAATTTGAATATAGATACCCCGGCGATAATGATGTTATTGGTGTAACTAATGGTCATTTATTAAATGTGTGGCCTGAGATTGAATTTGTCGAAGAGTTTCTTAAAGGTTTTACCGCTAGAGCGACAGACCCTCAAATACCGACACCTAAGTTTAATGAGGTGACCGATATCCAAAGAATAACTTTAAACGCTATTGAATTCCCAATATCTAACACTGTATTTCAAAATAAAGAGGAGGTTAAATTTTTCTACGAATTATTCGAAAGAATTGTATTTTTGACTAACTATTCAAGGTTAAATAGAACAAATAATTTTGTCTCAGTTGCGGATAACACCGCTAATTTAATTGCGGAAAGTGAAGTTATAAATATTAAAGAAAGTTTATCAGACGAAAATCCATTTTTAATTAAAAAATTAAAGGAATATTCGTTAAACTCACAAAATTTTGTACAGGTTTTAGAACATATCTCAAATCAAGGGGTTGGTGTTAGTTGGCAAAATTATATTAGAGGTATCTATAATACTCCGTATATTAAACAATTATCGGAGTCCGATAACTTTTTATTTATTGATGAGGCGGTTATGGAGAACCCATTATCTAAACCTAATATTAGTTTAAGTAAAGAAGATTCGTTTATTGATTATTTAACTGGGTCAACAACAAGTAATTCATTTGACATTTTAGATATTTACCCATTTATTGATACTACTTGGTGTAAAAATAATTTATCAAATGGTAGTTCAATCTCTTTAAGTCGTGACGCGTTTAATACGACAAAAACTTTGTCATTTGATAAACAATATAAAACAATTACAAGTTTTACGGTGAATAGTGACGCAGGTCCAATTACTAATTTTGTTTATAAAGATGATGCGATAATGCCAACACCTGAAGATAGTCCGTCGTTTCAAGATTTTTATAGTAATAGAAAACCTGAAAAACAAATTATAACTGAAGGTGATTTATACTATAGTAATTATAGTGGTTATGTTAGTTCAAACCAAACAATTTCGATGTTAAACACCCCTTACTTTGTAAACGCAATTCAAGAAGGGGTTGCTAATTTTAGAAATTACAATAAAACCCCATATGTGTCCGCGGCGTATCTATTTTTGAATAGTTTACCTCTAGCGACTTTGAGAGAACGAAATCGTAAATACGATGCGGGAGCGACATTGGACCTTGACTATATTTTCGCGGGATTAAAAAAATTCGGAGCATTACATAAGTTACCTTACGCTTGGATAGTTAAGTTAGGTTCTGTTTGGCATCGTTATAAAAAATATGTCAATGATGGTGTTGATATTTTAGATGGTGTGTGGAAAAATTTTGATTACGTTACAAATTTTGACCCTGTTACTTCGGCAAAAACTAAAAACTACACATTTACTGTTAATGGTGGGACAATTGATATTGTTTTAGAAAAAACTAGTACATTTGGTACGGATACTACAACATTAATAAACACCGGATTTTATCCTAAAGTTATTAATGACTTTAATGTGTTTTATCAAGGGTTTAACGTTTTTAGTGGATACACTAGTGGTGACATACAAACAGGTGTTAATGATTATGGGGTATCGTTACAATATGTTGATAGTGCATCAATTACGGGTATTAAAACATTTGATGCTAAAAACATTAATAGGGATTTAAGGATAAATCCTTGGACGGTTTTTGTTGAATCGGATGATGGTGCAAATATATTCCCAATGCCATCAATGGGTGTTATTAAAAATCAGACACAAGACGAATGTTTCCAATATGATGATTTAAGAGTTGAGGTTACGGGTAATACGTCAATGTATAATGGTTCTGTTAGAACATTTTGGGCGGCACCAACTTATGGGTATTTTGATAGTGGTCGAGTTATGAAACCAAACCCTTCGGCTTATTTAAAACAAATATTAACAGGTAGTACTAATCAAGAAAATTTCTCAATTAAAGGGGGGTTAAATAGTTATTCGGAAATCAGTGAAATCTTTTCAGTGTTTGAAACCGATATCTTAGATATGTTTGAAACTAAATTTTTGGATTTTTGTAAATCACAATACGATGTTGATGTAAATGTCGATTATGGTATGAATTTCCAAAAATTAATGATTAGTATGATGAGTACCCCAACACAAACAGGTACAACACCAACAGAATTAGTTGAGAATATTCAGACACAACAATTTGCCAATATCAATAATTCAATTGAAAAATTCTTGGGGACTAATATGTTTGTGAAGTATGGTAACCCATCAAATTTTGATAAAAAGTTATTTTATACATTTTCAAACTATAGTTTAACTGATTCGTATACTTGGGATAAGTATGTTTCAACAACCCCAAATGCTTTACCTTCTAATGGTGGAACAATAACGTTAGCGGCGTCAAAGGCTAATTACCCGAATGAGTGGAAAACTTTGGAAACCTATGTTGGGTTTTCTGACATAAATCAGTTAATGTATTCAAATAATGGGTCGTTCATAACTGATTTCTTTTTAGATTTTAATGTTGCGTTTACTGAATCTAACATTAAAAAGTTCTCACCAATAATTAAGGTTTATGCAACACAAAAATTAAATGAATCGTTGGATAATACGGCATTACCACCAACAACTCAAAATAAAAATTCATACGCTATATTACAGAATGGTAATAAAATTGAGATATTTTTAGGGCCTGGTCCTAAGAAAACCGCAATCTTATTTAAACCTGACAAAAGTGTTGTTGCGACATTACCATCTTCTTTAGAACCTGATGACTCAATATTGATTAATGAATTGATAATAGCTCATTACGGACCTTTAGGTATTCAAGAAAACCCAATAGTTGATAAAAAAATTAGGTCAAAAAAATTAATATCAACTCCGGTATCAAAATCAAATTTTAATGAGATTAATTTTAGAAAGTTAATGGACGATTATGTTATGTCATCTAGTAAATTTCAGGATAGGGTGTTAAATAATTTAATGTTAAGGTTACAAGTAATATTGCCTAATGTTAACAATACACCCCAACCAATTATTGATTCGGTACTTAATGGTTCTCAAGGTAAACTTGATAATTGGGATAGTTTTAAATCGTTAAATGATAAATGGATTGCGGGAGCTGACTTAAAGACTAAAACATTCTTTGAGGATGTATTGTTACTCGATAGGGCTAGTAGAAATATTGGGGATAAAATATTGGTTGATATCTATAAATTAAAATATCGACTTGATACGTTATTTCACGATGGGCCTAAAGTTGATATGTTATCTTTTGTTGAATCCTTATTAGTAGAAAATAATTTTGTTGTTATGAATTTACCGGCGTATGTTAACTTTTATAACGTACAAGATGCCGTTAAAAACGCAAATCCAAGACCTGAAGGTACTACCGAATTTGCTAATACATTATTTGGTACATTTATGAATGTTGATACTCGTGATTCATCGGCCAAAATGGTTTGTACTTTTGCGGGTAAACCAAGTGAGACTGTTGCTATTAAAAATGTTGATTTTAAATTTAGGGACGACGCTTTCGATATTAGAAAATCAAGTGATAATCCATTATTGGAAAATCAAATGGGTAAAAAAGATTGGGATAAATCGAATAAAGTTGTTGGGTTCAATGTTGATATAGGACCACAAAACCAATCAATATTTTACGGATTTAACGTGTCCCAACAAAATGGTAAAGCCACTGCGGAATCATTAGAGGTGGAAAATCAAATGGCGAATCAATCGTCAGGTAAATCCGCGGCGAGTCAGAATATATCACTTTATAACTTATATAAAAATAGAAGTTACACTTGCACAATATCAATGATGGGTAACGCGTTGATACAACCGACAATGTATTTCAATTTAAGGCACGTCCCAATGTTTTATGGGCCATATATGATAACAACAGTTAACCATACGATAGCTCCTGGCACATTTGAAACAATAGTTGAAGGTATCAGACAACCAACGGCGTCATTACCTAAATTAGATGATTATATCCAATCATTGAAGGCAAATTTATTGGCGTCAATAGTTGAGAAAAACAAACAGAAGTCAGATTCTGACGTTGAAAAAACAATGGCTAATTCGACAGGGGGAACAACACAGAACCAAACGGCAAATGCGGTCGCATCAACAAGTAAAGATAAAACGATAGAACCATCAAATAGTTGTTCTGATTTATTATTTGAAAAATATAAAAAATATACACCTGTTGATGAACCTGAAGAAACTTTAATTACCACAAAAAATTTAGTCACTAAAATAATGTCAAGAATGGCAAACGCAAATGTACCTGATGATGGTAAATTGAAATTTGTGGTATTCTCATCTATTATGTTAAATAATATTGGAAGGGGGTTTTTAAATAATTTATCCGGTGTTGATTTATCAAGGGATTGGGGAATTATTAAATCTTTTGAACCTGTTTTTTATTGTATGAAAAGTGGTGGGTCAACATTATTACCTTATGCGTCGTTTAGTTCGGTTGATAAAAATATTGATATGTTAATTAATAGATTTAAAACTAGAATGTCAACCGTTAAACCAAATAGTGATGGTAAACTTGCACCGTCAATTGCTGAGTTTTGGTTTGTAAATCGTTTACCAAATTCATCAGATGTTGAACAGGCGAATTGGATGTCAATGAGTCAGACTGATAGAGATAATATTGTTAGTCAAGTTACCGATAATATTAAATTATTTAATTCGGTTAATATTTGATATAAACATTTTTTTCACAATTAAAGATATTTATATATAAACATATTATTATGAACACGAAATTAATCTTAGATAACTATTTGGGTAAAAGTACCCGTCACACTGAAAAAGATACCGGTAACGGATTTAAAGAAGTTTGTGATTTAGATACAGGTGATTGTTATACAATTAGAATGAAAGATGGTCTAATTGAAAGAGTTGACAACACAATGAATACAAATAAAAAAATACAAGTTGAAACACGTTCAGGTGTTAAACAATTATTAAATGGATAATAAAGCTATGAATGTTGATAAAAAAATTTTAGAAGAATTATCTCGATTTAATTCTATTAATAAATACATTAATGAACAAGAGTTACCCCCACCACCAACAGACCCGTTAGCGGGAGCACCTGTTGACCCATTGGCGGGAGCACCTGTTGACCCATTGGCGGGAGCCCCTGTTGACCCTGCAGCCGCAGGAGCGACACCTCCACCGGCACCTGGAGAGACGCCAGTACCTGTTGATGTGGAAACTGACCCTGATGTTGAAAAGGTTGGTGATGAATCGGGTAAGGAAGAACTTGATATTACTGATTTGGTTAAATCTCAAAAAAATGTTGAGAAAAAACAAGAAGAATATTTTGAACAATTATTTAGTCATTTAGATACTTTAGAAAATAAATTATCGGAAATGGATAATATTGTTAATCAATTAAATAGTCTTGAAGCTAAAGTTGATAAATATAGAGAAAAAACACCTCAAGAAAAATTAGAATTAAGAAGTTTAGATTCTGGACCATTTAATCAAAAATTAAGTGACTTTTTTATTGACAAACAAGAAGATATGGAAAAAACGGGAAAAAACGAATATGTCTTAACAACAGATGATATTAAAGATTTCTCACCAAACGAAATTCAAAAAACGTTTAGGGATTATGATGATGAACAAGGGTT
>Ga0209353_10000463_pt1 | contig 24620 bp, 21 predicted proteins | sample LauGreSpBDMM15SD_2_FD_187561 | JGI IMG/M metagenome (GOLD analysis project Ga0209353, IMG submission 187561) | Freshwater lake microbial communities from Lake Michigan, USA - Sp13.BD.MM15.SD (SPAdes) (version 2) | ecosystem: Environmental > Aquatic > Freshwater > Lake | place: Lake Michigan...
TAAATGGAGTTGGGGAAAACGTTATTACGTTTTTCTTAAGATATAGTCCGGCTTTTAGTGAAAACTAAAGGATAAAAACGCTATCCGGGGTGGATTAGCATATTCAAATTAAAGTTTTAATAAAAATGTTAGTTTAAAAATTGAATTTATTTTCATAATTGTAATTTATTACAAACAATTATGAAGAATCAATATAAAATTGTTACTTATAAAAGTAAAGAATATATAGTTGCTAATACTGATAAAAATGAACCATTTATTTTTGATAAAGAAAAATTAAAAGAGTTAGATAATAGAATGTTTTATAAATCAAAAAATGGATATATAGGTTATACTTTTGATTATTATTCAAAATATTTACATAGTTTAATTATGAATTATCAATTTGATGGAAAATTATACATTGATCATATTAATAGAATTAAGACAGATAATAGAACCTCAAATTTAAGATTGATTTCTCAAAGTGATCAGAACAAAAACCAATCTAAAAAAACAAGAAATGTTAACCTCTCTAAAAATTGTGGTGTTAATTCACAAGATATTCCTACATTTATATGGTATGTAAAAGCTAATGGAAGTCATGGTGATAGATGGTGTATTGAAATTAAAGGAAAATATAGTTGGAAAACAACTTCTTCAAAAGAATATACCACAAAGTGTAAATTTGAATTGGCTAAAAAACATTTAAGAAATTTAATTGATTTACAGCCAGAATTATTTATAGGTCATTGTATGAATAGTGAATTGTCAGATATTGGAAAAAAATTAGAAATGGAGTATATAGATATATTAAGATTAGCTGGATATAATTACACATATATAAATGACAATTTAAAAAATTATTTAGAAAAAGATTTTAATGGATTAAATTACGATGAAATAAAATTTATAAATGAATTTGAACAAGATAATAAAATAGATATAATAATTCCTAAATACTGTTATTATTTTAAACCTACAGATAAAAGAGGAGATGGATATTGTATTACAAGATTGCATCCAAAACAAAAAGAATTAGGTAAAGATTGGCTAACAACAAAAAGTAAAAAAGTTTCTAAAAAAGAAAAATATAAACAAATGATTGAATATTTAAATGATAAAAAATATAATCCAATAGAAGATGTTATAATTGAAAAAACACCAAAAAAAGAAGTTAAACAAATTACTCCAGAAGATAAATTTAAATTACTTGATAAACAACAACTAATTACTATTATAAAAATGAAAAATAAAGATAAAACTACACAAGAAGTTTCAGATTATATTAAAGAAAATTTCAATATATATATTAATAGAAATTTTATAAGTAAATTATGGTTAGGTGAAGAATTAAATTTACCAAGTGATGTCTTAAATTCAAAAGAATATCAAGATATGAAATTAAATACAAAGAAAAAAACTGCTAGGAAATTCAATAAAGAAGAAATTGATTGGGTACTTAATTTACATTCTGATAAAACTTTAAGAGAACGGGTAATATTATTTCAAAAACAATTTAATAAAACTATAACAAAAGCATATTTAAGTAAATTAAGTAAAGAAAAAGAATGTTAAAAATATTTAATTATTTTATTTTATAATAATTAGATATGGGACAAAGAGTATACGTTTTATCTTTAAATGAATATTCTGATATATTAGGAATTTTTACAACTATACGCCAATGTAGAAAATTTATTGAAAAGTTAAAAGATACAAATGGAGAAATGCATATAAACGTTGGAAAAGGAGTACTCTTATTGTATGAAGTTAGATTAAACGAACCAGAAAAGGGAAGAAAAAATATAACAAAATTATTAGATGAAAATGAAGTTAAACAATTAATAGAAGATAATTAATTAACTTAACTTTATAATTAGCGTATATTTTATTTATTGCGTTTATAATATACTTAATGAAACGAGCGCTTTTAATAGGTATAAATTATACAGGGTCAAAATACGAATTAGGTGGATGTATTAATGATATAAATAATATTGAAAAATTTATAATAGACAACTGTGATTATAAAAAGGAAAATATAACAAAATTAACTGACCGTAGTGATATTAAACCATCGCGTAAAAATATTGAAGAATCTATTCTTTTATTAGCTAAAGATGCAGCGCCTGGTGATACTTTATTTTTATATTATTCAGGTCATGGGTCTCAAGTATCAGTTAAAGAAGAATCAACTGACGAATCAACAGATGAAACGAATGATGAAACGAATGATGAAACGAATGGTATTTTAACTGGTGACCGTGACGACGATGTATTAGTTCCTATTGATTATAAAAAAAATGGTTTTATAAGAGACGTATGGTTATATGAAAATTTAGCGAATGTATTACCAAAAGGTGTTACTTTATGGAGTTTTGCAGATTGTTGTCATAGTGGTACTATGTTGAATCTAGAATATAACTTAATTTACCAACGTCAAAAAAATAAAAAAAAGGAATATAAATCAGAAGATTGGTTAGATCAATATACATTATTTTTAATAAATAAAAGTAAAAAAAAGATAGAAACAGAAGCGGATGTTTATATGTTTTCTGGATGTTTAGATTCGCAAACATCAGCTGATACTGGCGAACAAGGTGCCTTTACAGGTTCTTTTTTAGAAATATTAAACTCAAGTAATTATAAAGAACGAAAATTAATAGATATATTAAAGGAAATCGATTGTAGATTAAATATAGATGGATTTACACAAATTCCACAGTTATCAATTGGAAATTTAGATGATATTTATAAAAATTTATATTTATAAATTTATATTATTATCGCTAAGTTTATTTTTTTTTAATAATTTAATAGATTGTATTAAATGTTACAAACATCAGACTCTTATTGGACACTTGATAAATATTTATTAGAAGTAAAAAAATTATTAAAAGATGAAAATGATGTTATAAAACATGAAAATAAAACAATGGAATTTATTTATCATATCTGTGGTTCAATTATTAATGCTAGAAATGAAGTATCAAACATTGATTTAAATACAGAAGAAGGTAAAGAATTATTGGAATATAAAGGTTATACTGGTAGAAAAACTAGACATTTATATAATAACATTTGTTCTAGATTAGAAGATATTAGATATTTAGAAATAGGAACTTGGTATGGAAGTTCTAGTATTAGTGCGATTTATAAAAATAAAATAGATGCCCTGTTTATTGACAATTGGAGTCAATTTGGAGGTGATCCAAATATTTTTATAGAAACCATAAAAAAATATGAAGGAGATTCTAATTGTTATTTAATAGAAAACGATTGTTGGCAAGTAGATTTAGATTCTTTAGAAAATAAATTCAATGTTTATTTATATGATGGAGCTCATACTGAAGAAGATCATTATAAATCATTAAAATATTATTATCCTGTTTTAGAAGATCAATTTATCTTTATGGTTGACGATTGGTGTTGGCCTGATGTAAGAGAAGGTACTATGAGAGCTATTAAAGATTTAAATTTAAAGATTGAATTTAGACATGAAGAATTATTAAATAGTAAAGACTTGGAAGGTATGCCTAATCATAAAGGAAAAGAGACATGGTGGAATGGAATTGTGATCTTTTTATTAAGCAAATAAACTTTTTAAAAAAAAGTGTTACTTTGCCGAAGCTGAGCTTCAGCTCAGTAAGGTATCAAAAATCAAAAAGTTTATAAAATTAAAAAAGTTTACATAAAAATATTATAGTTTTCAATAGTTTGTAAAGTATATTTATATGATTTTAATAAATCACAGATAATATTATTTATAAAGTTATTTTCAATAACAATAATAGGTTTATATTTAGATATAATATAATGTGATCCATTTATAATATCTATTGTATCGTTGTTTTCATTATTTTCATTGTTTTCGTTGCCTATTTTTATTAAATGTACATTTGTATTTTTAAATAACTCATCTAAATTAAACATATCCAAAATAATACCATTTTTATTAACGTTTTTTTGTGACACATTACCTAAATAGTTGTTAAAAATTTTAGTATTTTTATAATGATTATTTTCTATATAAATTTCTTTTTGTTTTTTAGCATTTTCTAAATTGTATTCAAAATTATAAATTTTACATTCTTTGTTACAATACAAGTCTAAAATAGATTTACTAAAATCTCCAAATAAAGAATGTGTATCAATTATATTTAACTGTCCATTATTTTTATCTAATTTCTCTTTTATTATAGAAATTACATTTGGATTAGTTTTTAACATATTAGAAATTACATCTTTATTTCTAGAAAACACAATATCTTTCCAGTTTTGTAAACTATTATTATAAATTTTTTTATTATTAAATATACAATCTTTAATATCATTTATATCTTTGTATGGTAAAATATGATCGTTTTTTAAATCGTATATATCGGAAATTTCTTCTGGTATAATAATATTTAAATTATTATCAAGACCAAAAGCTAAAGTTCCAGACCAACTTTCTTTAAAAGAAATAGAATTTTCAGGTGGACAAAATAGTAAATTATTAATATCTAAATATCTTATACAATGTCTTACTAATTCAGTTGATAATGCAATAGCAGTAAATATATTTTTAGGATATTTTTTAATTAAATCATCTAAATCTTTACTCATTTCTGGTGCAAAAACGATAAGTATAATTTTTTTTGTACTTAGTAATTCGTCTATTAATTTTAAATTTTTATTATTTTCTAAAAAAAATCCAACAGTCATAATAATATGTAGTTTTTTTGTATCACGTAAATTTTTTAAATAATCTAAAGAATTATCTATATGACTTTTACCAATTAATTTATTAAGATCATTTGATTTATTAACAATTGGTAACATGTAATTTTTATATAAAAGAGGTGTCAATGCAAAAAAATTAATATTTAAAAGATTATACGATTTTATATGCTTTTTACTATGTGCAATAAATATAAGATCATCTTTGTATTTTTCGAATAATTGTAAATGAAAAATATTATCATAAGAAATAACAAATGTTTTATGTAAAGATTTAGATATTAAATCTGGTATAATATAATTTAACTCCTTTATTGATAAATTTTTATATTTTTCAAGATATATTTTTTTGTTATCGTATCTATCTGTTTTATTATAAAGTATTAGTTTTATATTAGGATTGATATTATTACATAATTCAAATAAAAAATCCAACACTTCAGAATGAAAATCTTCTTGTATAAATCCAATTGGTTTAAGAATTTCCAACATAAACACTTGTCTTATAATTCTTTATATTTTTAAATACAAAAAATACATTTTTAAATACAAAAAATACATTTTTAAATACAAAAAATACATTTTTAAATACAAAAAATACATTTTTAAATACAAAAAATACATTTAAAAATACATTATTTTTAATTTTTTAAGATACATTATTTTTAATTTTTTAAGATACGTATACACCGCTCGTTAAAAGAATCCACGTCCCCAATCCTCCATTTCCCTGAGCATCAAATAATAATTTTGCAGTTTGACCTTGACGTTTAAAAATAATTTTTGTCGGAACAGCATTTGAATCAAGGGGATTTGGAGCTATTAATTTATTTGCACCAAAAAAAACAGTATGTGATGATCCAATTCCTAAAGAACTACAAACTAACATTTTAAAAGTTCCATCTGGAATATTTGCTGCGTTTGATGGCATTGTACCAGAACTTGTTGTATAACTAGGTCCAGATACACTAAATAAAGAAACGACATAAGATACACTAGGATTTCTTGAAGTTAGTCCACCAGAAGATAAAGTATAACGTTCAAATGTATAAGCTAAAGAAGAGGTTAATGTAACATTTTGTAAAGAAGCACTAACAGTATTACTCAACGTAGAAAATCTAGCAGTTTGAGCAGTATTTGCTCCTATAGGTGTTCCATTAATACTTCCACCTGCAATTTGAAAATTATTACCACTAATTTGATTTGATCCAGCAGAAACTGGTCCTTGTAGTCCAAAACCGCTCATAAAAGTCGTATAAACAGTATTTACTTGTATATCACTAAAACTTCCAGTAACAATATTATCAGTGATAGTTGCATTATTATAAAACGCCCATCTATTAGTATTATTTTTAAAACCAAAAAACCCAGTTTTATAACCGGTACTACCAGATGTAACACTACTGCTATTCCAATAATTTATTTGAATACCTACGTCTTTACCTTGGTATGTCATTAAATTACTTTTAACTGTACCAACTGATCCACCAGTAGTTGTAATGGATGTACCGTAATTAATAAAAAATGATGTAGGGGAGAGTATACCATTTACAGTATAAACCCCGTCTATAGAAGGAACGCTATTTGAATTACTAATAGTAATAGAATCCCCAGTTGTATAATTTGTAGTATTAGTTGTTGTAATTTTTATAAAATTACCATTCGTATTACTATAATTTTCCACAGATGCAATATTAAGAATTTGAGATGTACCTAATGGTAAAATATAACGATTAAGATCAAAATCTGCATTTACAGCAGCTGTTATAGTACCTGTAACATTAACATTTCCACTTATATTAAAAGAAGTACTGTTAATATTAATACCACTGTATCCATTTATAATTAGTTGTTGTCCATCACTGTACATGCTATTTTTTGTTGAATTAACACCAAAATTTAAATAATTATTAGTAGGTATATTAACACTTCCAGATGATTCTTTTGGTATCAAATTTATATTTCCAGAAGAATTGTTAATTGTTAAACTTCCATTTGTATTTGATATAATATAATTACCAGAAGATACATTTCCAAAATTTAAAGGAACATTTTGTGGAAAATTAATAGAGTTATTTCCATTTGTTGATAATAAAAAGTTAACATTGCCTGAACTTGTATTTATATTTAAATTACCTGATGTATTTGCATAAATACTATTATTAGTTGAACCAAAATTTAAAGATGAATTAAATGGAATATTTATATTACCAGAACTTAAATTAATACCATTATTACTTGTAATTTGTAAAGGAAACGTATCTTTACTTGAAATTGTATTTATATTAGAAATTGTTCCATTTTGCAAATCAATATTTGTTAACCAAGCATTTCCAAATTGTACATTACCATAACTTCCACTAAAAACTTCATCGTTATTAATACCATTTTGTATAAATACAAATCTTTCTAATGAATTTTTATAACCGAAAAATCCAGTTCTAGAACCAGTTATAGAATTGTCATTATTCCATTTAAACTCGATACCTCTATCTTTTCCATCATTTAATAAAGGACCAGTAACACCTCCAATTGATAAAATAGGATCTTTTATATTTGTTACTGTACTATATACATTTGACGTTGTTCCATTAATTTGAACATTTGAATTTAAAACAACAGTTCCAGAACCACCCATTGCTGTAATAATAAATGATCCATTAGAATCAGCTGATATACTATTATTTGTAGTACCAAATGAAAGTGGTGTATTATATGGTATTTGTACTTTACTTGTACCTGATAATAGAATGTTTCCTGTACTAATATTAACTGTTCCATTACATCCAAGAATAGTATTTAAATTAGCAATTGTTCCACATTTCATATCAATTTGTCCAGGTCCAGGGCCAGAAAAAGTAATTCCATTTTGTAAATAAAGACTATCAAATTGTGCACTACCCAAGGTACCAGTTACAATTTCACTATTATTAATAGAATCTGAATAATAAGTAAAGAGATTTGTATTATTTTTTCTTCCAAACCAACCTTGTTTTAAAGAATTTAAAAAATAATTATACTCGATACCTCTATCTAAAAGATCATTTGATACTAAACTGTAATTTGCAAGAGTTAAAATAGGATCTCTTATTTTAACATCTTGAGTATTTAAAAGTACTGTATTACCAGATACTATTAAAGAAGATGAAGAAATATCTGTTAATGTATTTTTTATAGATAAAGATCCAGATGAATTATTAATAATAGTATTAATAGAATCAAGTACTGTGCTCCCATTGTTATTTATTATATTAAAATTACCTCCAGTATCTGATACTATATATTTAGAATTATCAGAGCTAAAATAAACTGTAGTTCCAGTTGAAATACAAACTGATGATTTTGCATTTAGATTAATTGCATCTACGTTTTTTATATCGAGTGTATTTAAAGTATTTCCATTAATAACTAAATTACCAATTGTATCAGCACGGATAGAATTACTTGTACTAGAAATACCAAATATAATTCTAGAACCTTGTAAAAGTCTTGTATTACCACTTGTTGTAAAAAGATTAATATCACCTGTATTTGATTGTAATGATATATTTCCTAAAATACTTGTTATATTAACATTTCCATTTGCAGTTTCATTGACATTACCAGAAATAGTTTGATTCAAGTTACCAGATGCATTTTGATTAATATTTGATAAAGAAGATTCGTTAATAGAATTTTTGGAAGAAATATAAATACCAGTTGTATTTCCATAAATAACTTCTGAATCATTCCCAAATTGTAAACTACTTGATGTAGCCCCAAATATATTTTGTGGTAAAATAATATTTCCAGAAGTTGTTGTTAAATAAATAGATTTATTACCATCAATGTATAAATTTCCAAAAGTATTTGAATAAATTACTGTATTACTTTGTGAATTTGATCCATTAAATGAAATTTTTGTTTCAACTGGTATATAAATGGAACCTTTACTTTGTGTAAAGATACCAATATTTTTTAAAGAAGATATATTTATATTTCCACCTGTAGTTTCTATAACATAACTTCCACTTGTTCCTAAATTAATAGGAATATTATTTGGTATATTTATATTACTACTTGCACCTAATGAAATAGATCCAGCTGTTAAATTAAATGCGTTTGTAGAAAGAATATTTAAATAACCTCCACATCCAATGATTTTATTTGTATTGATTAATTCGCCACAATTTAAATCAAAACTACCACCAGCTTTTATTGTAATATTATTCGCACTAATATTTCCAATTTCTAGTTCTCCTGGTGTTCCAGATATTGTTTCATTTATATTTGTTGAATCTGGTATAAAAGTAAATTTGTTAGAAGATATTTTATATCCAAACCAACCTGTTTTCATAGAACCAGATGAATTAAGATATCTATATTCGATACCTCTATCTTTTAAATCTGGGGTTTGAAGAGTATAATCACCAATTGTTAAGACAGGATCATAAAATCTTGTATTTGTTGAATTTATCTGGGTTGTATTACTAGAAAAAATAAACTTGTTATTAGCTGAAAAATTTATATCTGTTCCATCGTATAAAATCTTGTTTCCAGTAGTCACAAATCCAGATCCACTTGTAACAAGAGATGTAAAATGAATAGGTGTAGATTCTGGAATTTGTATACTAGGTGCATTAAAAACAGCGTTTCCTAAACTTTTTATTAATAAACTTCCTGTATTTCCTGAAATAGTATTTGAAGATGTTCCAAAACTTAGTTTTGTATCTGTTGGTATTTGAACAAAGGATTTTGTATTTAACAAAATATTATTTGAAGCAACTTTTTGTAAAGAACCTTTTGTAATATCGTTTAGTAATAAAGTTGAGTAATTTAATGAAAAACTATTATCTGAAAAAATTTCATTTACAACATATGTATCACCTGTACTACCTGTATCACCTGTACCACCTGTATCACCTGTACCACCTATATCACCTGTACCACCTGTATCACCTGTATCACCTGTATCACCTGTATCACCTGTATCACCTGTACCACCTAAATTACCTGTACTGGATAAAGTAATAGAATCTCCTAGTAAAAGATTATGTGGAGTATAAGTAGTTATTTTTATTGAAGAACTTGTAACATTAATTAATGAAATGTTTAAGGAATCTAACGTTTCTGTACGCAACTCTATATCTCCATTAATTGTATTATATAAATGTTTACCAAAAGTTGAAATTAAATTTGATCCTTTTGATGAATTAATAACAAAATCATCTTTAATATTAAATGTAGCTCCTCCGTCTGAAACTTTACTGTAAAAATTTCCAAATGTAGTATTAATATTAATAGGACCGTAAAAATTTAAACTACCTATTTCATTTGGATACATATTTATCGACCCATTAGGATTTACAGCAGTAATATCATTTTTACATATTTCAATATTATCTAAATAAGAACATCCATTTACTTTTAAAACACCATCGCTAATAGTAAATATTGATGTAGATGGATCCCAAGAAACATATGAATTAAAAACATTACTTAAAAAATTAACATTTTGATATGCTTTTAAGTTTGTAAAATTACCTACATTTGGAGAATCAACACCAATAACAGTATTGGAAATTTGCGATTCTCTTATAATAACATTTTCAAAAACACCATCTTGAAAAAGACCTGCAATATTAATATTTTCTAATTGTAAATTTGAAACAACTAGTGTATCGAAATTACCATAATTAGATGTAACCGTTTGACCTTTTAAAGGTTTTCTGGATGCTTTCATCCCATATTGATTACTCATTTTTACTCTAAATATTATAAATAAAAATAAAATAGATTCTAAACAAGAAAACTATTTTTAACAAAACAATGATAACCAAAAATAGATCTAAATATTTTTTTTATCTTTTTTACTTGCAATTTCTTTTTTAATTAAAGGAACTATTTCTTTTTTACTTGCTATTTCTTTTTTAATTACAGGAACTATTTCTTTTTTGATTACAGGAACAATTTCCTTTTTGATTACAGGAACAATTCCCTTTTTAATTACAACTTCTTTTTTAGAAATGATTTCTTTTTTAGGAATAATTTCTTTTTTAAGAATAATTTCAACTTGTTTTTTAGTTTCAACTTGTTTTTTAGTTTCAACTTGTTTTTTAGTTTCGAGTTGTTTTTTAATAATTTCTATATCTGTATTATAACCATTTTCTATTTTATCTTTCCATTTTTGTTGTGCATATAAAATAGCTATTTGATAATGACTAGTATTATTTGCATTATTTGCATTATTTGCATTATTTTTATCAGTGTATATATTTTTTGTACATTCGACTTTTGTACTATTTAAATACCCGTAATAATAAAGCATTTTAGAATAATTTCCTTTATCTATAATACAGATTTTCCATTCCTTTATTTTGTTTTTAACTCCTATCCCATATAAAGTTTCAAATGTATATGACATATAGTAGATAACTATTTTTTTTTAATAATAAAAATTCATTTTTTAAACAAAATATCAAATTTAATTTAAAATTAAAGATATTATCTTATTAAAAATGTCTGAATTATTAACTGGAAAAAAGTTTGATAAAGAATATATAATGAAAAACTATAATATTATTTTAAAAGTAGTTAATGGTTATGTTTCTAAAACGATTGAATCAGATAAAGATTCACAAACATATCGTATAAAAGCGATTGAGTTGTTGCAAAATTTTGTTGATTGTTTAGAAGTAACTGATTATTTATTAATTGATAGTAAACCTAAAATATCAAAGGATATTTATATAGAAAGTTATTTTACTCTTGGTACTTTATATAAAAATTATGTAGAAAAGGAGATAGAACAACAGGTTGTTAATTTAAAAAAGAATTCTATTCGTAGAAAAAACGAAGATGTTCTTTTATCTAAAAAAAACGAATCAATTTTTACAAAAGCAATATTGAGTTTTCAAAAAATTTTACATGTATCTTTTGATGATGAGTTTGCATTAAAACAAATAATAAGTATTTATAGTCAATTATGTTTATTTAATCAAAACGATTTATCAAAATGTTTACGTTATTTAGAAGAAGGTTTATTATATGTTCCAGATAATGAAACTATTCATTATAATTTAGGATACATTTATCAAAGACTTAATAGAATAGAATTATCATTAATACATTATAAACTTAGTATAAAATTATGTGAATTATCATCTATATCATCAAACGAAAAGAAAATGATATTAGTAAATAGTTATAATGGAATTTCTTGTATTTTTAGGTCTATAAAAAAATGGCCTGAAGCATTGTTTTATTTATTAAAAGTTGAAAAAATAGATCCCTTGAATCCTGATATTCAAAATCAATTAGGTGTTATATATACAGAAATGCGTAGAACAGATTTAGCAGAAGTTGCTTATTTAAAAGCTATAAAAAATTATAAACAATCTTTTATTTCAACAGATACTACATTTTTATTGTCTGAATTGTATTTAAATTATGGTCATATGCATTCTTATAATGGAGATAATACGAAATCGGTTGAATATTATAATAAATCTATAGAAACTTGTCCTACATTTACTTTGCCTTTTCAGAACAAATTAATGAATTTGACTTATTTATTTGATCAATTTGAAGATAGAATGTATATTTATAATCAACATAAACTTATAAACAAACTTTATAAAAATAATAAAAATAAAAAATACACATTTGATAAATCATTTTACAATAAACCAAAGATTAATATAGGTATTATATCTGGTGATTTTGTGGATCATCCTGTTAGTTTTTTTATAAGTACATTTTTAAAGAATTTTGATCATTTGTTTTTTAATGTTACTTGTTATTCAGAATGTATTATTGATACTTCTTTATTTAATGACAAGTTAAGGTTTAAAACAATAAAAAATATGTCATCTGAAACTGCCTCACAGATGATATATGATGATAATATACATATATTATTTGATTTAGCTGGTCATACTGCATTTAATCGGTTAGATATATTTGCTATGAAACCAAGTCCTATCCAAATTACTTATATTGGTTATCCATATTCTACAGGTCTTGAAGAAATGGATTATCGTATTACGGATAATATTTGCGATGGAGATTTCAGTGTTTCACAAAAGTTTTACACGGAAAAATTAGTAGCATTAAAGGATTGCTTTTTATGTTATGATCCTGTTAATACTGTTATAAGAGATTCTGATTTAATTTCAAAAAATAGTAAAGAAAGTGAGAAAAAGGAAATTGTCATTGGATGTTTTAATCGATTGAATAAAATAACTGATTCTGTAATAAAAATGTATAACAATATTTTACTTGAAGTTCCAAAAACTAGAATTGTTTTTAAAACAAAAGCTTTGATTAATAAAAAAATACAAACTGATTTTATTAATAAATTTCATAAGAGTGTGCGTTCAAGAATTAAAGTTTTAGATTGTACAATATCACAGCGTGAACATCTATTAACATATAATGATATAGATATAGCATTAGATACATTTCCATATTCTGGTACAACAACAACTTGCGAAGCTTTATATATGGGTGTTCCTGTATTTTCATTATATGATTCTACTTATTACTTTCATGCTCAGAATGTATCGTGTAGTATTTTAAAGAATAGCGATCTTGATTTTTATGTAGTAAAAGATGAAAAAGAATTAATTAGTAAATTGGTTAGTTTAAAAGAAAAAGATATTTCATTTTGGAAAAATTTAAAAATAGATACAAGAAGTAAATTTAAAAATGGTAAAGTTTGTAATAAAGAACAATATTTAAAAAATATAAAAGATTTATTGTTAGAATTATATACCAAGAATAAAGGGATCGTCTGTTAAAACAGGTTTTTCATTACCATTGTCATTATTAATATAACCAACCTTTTCAAAAGTTGTATTATAAACAAATTGATTATCTTTATAATAAAATGAATCTTCTATAAAAATTTTTTCTAAATCTTTTACGTTTTCTATTTCAACTTCTTGTTTTTCTTTATTTATATATTCTATCGTAGATGTACCTTGCCGTCTAACGACAACTTCGTTAAAGGTACCTTGCCGTCTAACGACAACTTCGTTAAAGGTATTTTCTAATGAATTTTTTTTTTCATTTTTATTCTTGAATTCTAAATAAAAATGTATTTTACAATAATTACTATAAGGTTGTGATTTTCTACAACATTTGTTACCATTTTGAGAAATACCTAAACAAATAGGTATTTCTTCTTTAACACTAAATAAAAAATTATTTAAAAATGAATCAAATAATACAGGTTCTGATGTATTTTTATACAAAATATCATATTCCTTAAAAACATTTTTGATAATTTCTTTAATATCTTTTGTATATGCTTTTTCTAAATGATCTTGTAAATTTTCAAAACGCTTTGATATTTTCTGTAGCTCCATATTATACTTTTTTTATTTTTGCAAAAATATTTTGATTTTTTATTGAAAGAAATTTTAATATATTTTTTTCTGTGTTTTTTTCAAAAACTTTTTGCGAATTTTCAAAATCAATAGAAAATGCATAATCAACATCTTCCTTATCCATTTTACTAATATAAATAATAACTTGATTTATATTTCCTTTGTCATTTCCTTTGTCATTTCCTTTGTCATTTCCTTTGTCATTTCCTTTGTCATTTCCTTTGTCATTTCCTTTGTCATTTCCTTTGTCATTTCCTTTGTCATTTCCTTTGTCATTTGTATTTAATAGTAATTCTATTGAATTTTTATTTTTAGAATATTTTACCTTTATTATTTCGCAATCTAAATGTCCATTTGAATTTTTAAATGAAATCATTTTAATATAAGAAAGTTTTGAAAAATATACATCAAAATATAATTTTATAGTATTTTCAGAAATAAAATAAGATGTTATTTTCATTCTTATTATTATTAACTATTTAAAAAAAGATTTTATTGTTTAATTATAAATGTGGTATTTATCAGAGTCAAATATTCATGGAATAGGAGTTTATACAAAGGAATTTTTAAGACCTGGACAAATAGTAGATGTTGCCATAGATGAAACAGGTGAAATTACTTTTTTTGGTTCTAAAATAAATCATTCATGGAAACCAAATTGTAATTTGTATAAATTAAATGATATTTATTACATGGTTGCAACGTGTAAAATAGATGCTTTTACTGAAATTACTGCTAATTATACGAATACTCCTGATTTTGTAAAAAAGCCAGATTTTAATTGGATATAACAAATTTTTTTTTATTATAATATATTAAATGGGTGGAAAGTTAATAAAGTTTAAAAGTCCTAATAAAAAATATCGTTCTCCAAATTTCAAGACAACAAAACGCCCGTTTAGTCCTTCTCCTAAAAGAAGTGATTATGAAAAAATCGCTAAAACAACTTCAGATAAACAATCAAAATGCACATATATTGATCCAGATACAAAACGCAAATGTCGTTTACATTTAGGTATATATCCTAAATTTTGTTTTTTACATACAATGTTGATTGAAAATTTATATGTTGCTCCATCTAGTATAAAAAATGCTGGAAATGGATTATTTGCTGGACCTTTAGGATTTAAAAAAAATGATATTATTGGCGAATATTCTATGCCATGGATGGCTGTTAAAAGTGGTCCTTTATATAAAAGAAATGGTAAAGATAAAAATGGCGAGTACAAAGAAATTAATAGTTCATACGTTTTATGTGATCATAAGAAAAAAAATCAAAAAGAAGAAGAAGTAATGTGCTGGGATGGTTTAGATAAAAATAGTACTATTGTTAGAAATGCAAATGATGCTCATGGATCAAAACATCGTAATAATGCTTATTTTTCTGTTCATAAAAAAGATAATGTTAAACATATTTATATGATTGCATCTAAAAATATAGCTCCTCTTAAAGAGGTGCTCTGCGACTACGGATCTAACTATTTTTAATTTTGTGATTATGGAGAAAATTATTTTTAATTTATTTGCTCTAACAAATTTTTAATATTTTCATCAACTATATTATTTCCTTCCCATAACATATATTGTAATGATAATTTGTCTTCTGGGCATTTCGTATGTGAAAATACATGTTGAAAGCTTGTTTTGATATTTTTATCAGTTGTTTCAGCTTTCAATAATTCCTTGAATTCTAGAATTTCCTTAATAATATCTTGATTTTTAACATCTTCACCTTTTGAATTTTTCCAATTGTTTTTTATCCAATTTTTAGACCATGTATCTATACAATTTATAGAATACATGCTATCTGTACAAATAATAACATGTTTATTTTTAAATATATCTATATTTTCTGTTATTATTTTAAAAGCAACCTTGATACCTGATAATTCAGCTTTATTATTACTAGGATTGCTTATACTTTTTGTTTTATTGAAACGAAAAAAATTCGAATTAGAATCTTTAGTAAAAAATACAGAATACGCTGCTTTTGCATTTTTTTTACCATTTCCCTTACATCCACCATCCGTAAAAATATATAAAATATTTTCATTATTGTTTTGATTGTTTTGATTGTCTTGTAAATTTGATGTTTTATTTAAATCATATAATAAATAATCTAATGTTTTTGTAGACAACTGGCTTGATATATCTAATAATGTTTTTGTATTTAATTTATTTTTATACAAAAAAATCTCAAAATCTTTTCTTTTAGACATTTGAAAATTATTATTTTATTTATTTAAATTAAATTTTTAAACTAAACATTTGATCCATTGCATCTATGCTATTATCTTTTTTTATAAAAAGATCTTTTATTTTTGACTTTGGAATTGATATATCTATACGAGATCCTAATAAAATAAGTCCTAAATGATCACCTGGTTCTAAAAGATCATTCTTTTTTGCAAAAACAACAATTCTTCTTGTAAGAAGACCTGTTATTTGAGTAATCTTGTAATAAAAGTTGTATTCTTTATTGTATAATGTATTAATTATCTTTTCATTATTAATTGAATGTTCTTCATATGCTGGTAAAAAAATACCGTTTTTTTTAATTGAAGAAATAAGAGTTGACTTTACAGGTATATATTGAGTATGATTATCAAATAAATTTAGAAATAGAGAAATATTTAAATTATCTTTATTATCTTTATCAGTAGAAATATTTCTAATATATCCTTGACTAGGTGAATAAAATATTATAGGATCAATTTTATCTAATTTTTTATTCGGTGTACGAGAAAAATACAATATAAATATAAAAATAAAAATACTAAGATATTTATTTTTTGTAAGTATATATAAAACAAATGGTATAAACAAAAGATGATAAAAATCAATGTACATTAATATATTAATAGAAATAAGTTTTAATAAATAAGTTTTTATTAAAACAAGTAAAATTTATTTAAGTGTTTATCTAGCAAATGGTCTAGTAGAAAAGATATAGTCTTTTACACCAGTGTTAATAGAATCTTGAGAACAAGTTTTATTTTTTTTATCGACAGTATCAAGATTATCGAATTTTTCTCTTTTTATGGTTGTTGCTTGTGTTATAAAGTAATATAGAAAGATTAATACAAGTACTAATATAATTAAATGTTGAAATTTTATTTCCTTATTCATTTACTATACACTTTTAAAAAAAATATTTGTAAAATATAGAATTTAAAAATATAAAAACTTAAAATATAAAAACTTAAAATATAAAAACTTAAAATATAAAAATCTTAAACCCCAAATGAATAAAGTATTATTTAAAAATTTATATTTTTCATTTGGAATTTATGGATTTACAAGAGAATTTAGAAGTAAATCACAAGAAAGATTTTTAACCGAGAAATTGTGTTTAAGTACTTTCAATGGAATTATGTATTTAGCACACCTTATAATGTTTATTATTTTGTAAAATTACTAAATAGATTAGAAATAAAATTAAAAAATTTAGATAAAACATTATATGAAGACGAATATAAAGAAATATTTGGAAGTAAATGTTATTCTACTTTGTAAATTTTTTAATACAATTAAAAAAATAAAATGTATTACAGAAAAATAAAATATGTATATAAGTTATAAACGTCAAATAAAATGAAAAGCTCACAGAAGTCAAAAGTTAGAATTTATGTAAAGCGTGGAAAGTTACAAGGATATAGTATAAATGATACTATTAAATCAAGACGATCTATTTTGAAAAAATTATTAAAAAAGACTCCTTATGGAGATATTATTAAAAGATTAAATGTATTAGCTATTTATAATAAAAATATTCATCCAAAGACTTCAGAAAAAGTAAAGTCTGATATTTCTTATATAATAGATAATTTATCAAAAACAAGTATTAGAAAACCTAAAAGATCAACGATGAAAAAGGCTTCGATGAAAAAACCTTCGATGAAAAAACCTTCGATGAAAAAGCGTTCAATGAAAAAACCTTCGATGAAAAAGCGTTCAATGAAAAAACCTTCGATGAAAAAGCGTTCAATGAAAAAGCGAAGGTCTTCGATGAAAAAGCGTTCAATGAAAAAACCTTCGATGAAAAAGCGTTCAATGAAAAAGCGAAGGTCTTCGATGAAAAAGTCTTCAATGAAAAAGTCTTCAATGAAAAAGCGTTCAATGAAAAAGCGAAAGTCTTCAATGAAAAAGCGTTCAATGAAAAAGCGAAGGTCTTCGATGAAAAAGCGTTCTTTAATGAAAGGTGGTAAATATATGTCAAAAATGCAAACTTGTCCTAGATATCCTGGATGTCCTATGTGTATGAGAGGAATGAAATGTAGAGGAGCTAGATGTGGTATGTATTAATATTGGATAATATTGATTCGAATATAATTTTTTTATCAATGTTAGATAAAGATATTTTCATTTTATCTTCTATATAATTTATAATATTATTCAAAGTACAAATATTATTTTTACATGCATTCATCGTGTGTTGTGATAACATTTCTTTTTTATCTAATAGATTAAATATTTCTTTATATTTATGTAAATTTGAATATAGAAATATTGTTTTCATTTTATTTTTATTTATAAGACCTAATGGAAAGTAGTAATTGTTATCTATATTATCTATATTATCGTCTAAATTAATTTCATTCGATTTTATGCTGTAAAGGGTAATAATTTTTGGATACGTATTGTTTGTAAAAAAAATAGAATAATTACTATAGAGTACAAGAAGATCTATTTGTAATGATTTTGATATTAAAGATAATGTTGTATTATCCGATTGAAAGAAAAAATCCTTACCCTTTATTATTTTTACAAAGTCTTTTTTATTAGTAATAACATGCGGATCCCAATTTCCTATATTAATAGAATTTTTATATTTTAATCTATAATCTTTTATTATTTGCGAAAAATCCAGAATGCTTAAACTATTTATATATCTAGATATGTATTTACATAATGTATTTTTTGAAGTTTTAAATCCAGCACTTGTTAAAGCATTTTCTATAGAAATAGAACAAGAATCGTTTTTTATAAAAAAATTATTAGATAATAATTTTTCTATCCATATTTCTGATAAAGGTTCCCATTCATATTGTTTTTTACTTTTTATATTGCTCTTTTTTTCATTTGTATTATTAATTTTTTTTTCACTTGTAATATCTTCTATTTCATTTGTAAAAATAGATTTAGGTTCATGTAGAGATTCATGTAGAGATTCATGTAGAGATATAGATTCGTGTAGAGATTCGTGTAAAGATTCATGTAAAGATTCGTGTAAAGATTCGTGTAAAGATTCATGTAAAGATTCGTGTAGAGATTCTTTTTCTTTATAATTCATTAATACTACCTTATAAAAAAAATAAAAACTTTTTAAAGTTTTATCGCTAAATTAAATATTTTAAAGTAAAGTACCTCTACCGTCTTCGATGTTAATCGGCAAGGTACACTATAAATTATAATAAATTAATATTTTTATTAAAAATGTATAGATGGAGGAAATAAACCTTTTTAAAGGTCTTCTTCTATTTCATCAATTATTTCTTCTCCTTTGTTACCATATTTTATTTTAACATTGAAACCATAATTCATACATCCGTCTATGATTTGTTCTTTTTCATTTCCGAATTTAATTTTCATTGCACGTCTAACATCTTTAATTTCTGGAATTCTTGAATTAGGATAATTATTAGACCACCAAGAAGAAAAGTGACTATAAATATTTTTGTTTGTTTCAAATGTATTATTACTTTCTTCCAAAGATTGATCAAAGAATTCATTAAATTTATCATTATCAACTTTATATTTTGCAGTTGCTTTTGTTACTTCGTCTGGTTCTTTCATACCTTCTTCGAGAAATTTATTATACCAATGAATAAGAATACTCATAAAGTAAGGTCTCCATGATTTTATTTTATATTTAATAGTTGGATCAATTCTAAATTCATTTGGTTTAACTGGATTATCGCAAAATTTAGATTTAAATTCAACAACTCTGATTCTTCTCCACGTCCCGCCGTCAACTGAACTTACTGATGGGAGGTCATTACAACACATAATCATTGTACCTTGAAGTTTAAATGTGATAGGTGCTTTAAATAATTCTCTAGCAATAATTGTATCACCTCCAGTATATTGTTTTAATATACCCGTACGAAGTTTATCGTCATGTTCAGGTTCTTGGAAAGTAAAAATTCTTTTTCCTCTAAGTCTAACAACATCTGGAGATGCATTACCTGATCCTGCTCTTTTATTTGTAAGAAGAGAAACATCAACTGAAGTTATATATTCTCCTAAAGTATTTTCTAAAAAATTTACCAAAGTAGATTTACCATTAGCACCAGATAAACCTGTCCATATATAAAATCTTTCATCTGGAGCTCCAACAAGTGATTTTCCTAATACTTTTAATGTATATTCTAGTACTTTTCTATTTGGAATAATTTGTTTTAAAAATGTATAAATATCTTGTACTTGTTGACAATTAGGGTCGTATTCTGTATAATCATACCCGGTAGAAAAAGTAATACAATCTGATTGAAATCCTTCTCTAAATGCTCCTTTATCAAAATCATATACTCCATTACGAAATCCGACAAGATTTGGAATAGAATCTAAATTAATATAAAAATCTGGGTCATGTGTTTTAAATAGATATACTAATTGTGAAATAATGTTATTTTTAAAAGAAACATTTTCTAATTTTGTAATAATATTATCAACCATTTGATTTCTCATATTTGCATCTAATCTTTCAGTGTTAACTAAAAAATCTTGTAAATTTTTTGTTTGCATTGACGTATCGCTAATTTTAATTGACCGATAATATTTTGGAAGTTCTTCTGAAATAAGAATATTCATAAGATGACTTTTTTTCCATCTTACTCCTTCAAATTCATACCATTCAGTATTTTTAATATCGTCTACTCTAAAACGATTTTTATAAATATGGAAAATCGCTTTTGCAATTTGATAATGAGATCCAGATAAACTTGCTTCAAGATGTTCTTTAATATCTTCGGTTACATTAATTTCAGAATGCCAATATTTTGTAGTCATACTAAGAAAAGTATTTGGATATTCCTTTTCAAATGATTCTGGTAATACGATACCATTGTCTGGAAAATGTCTACGTAAACATTCTTCATCTCTGCATCGAATAAACACCTTTGATGGATTTATTTCAAAATAGATTGGACTAGTTTCTCTAGCATGTTCTCTTAATTTAAATGGGCAATATTTTCCATTAATTGAAATGTAATAACAAAACATTCCTAATTTATTTTGTTTTGCATAAATTTTTTGAATACTAGTATCAAAATTTTCCAAACATTTATTCTCTATTTTCAATGATTTTAAAAGATGGTTTAATTCCAAATTAATTTTGTCATTATTAATACCTTTAATAGCATTATTATTAGTATTTTCATTTGATTTTATTAATTTTTTTACTTTTTCAGATTCTTTTAATTTTGTAATTTCTTGATTTTGTTTTCTTCTAACTGTAGTTTGTAAAAATTCTTTAAATGTTGTACTTTCTAATTGTGTAAATTTTTTTGTTTCAAGATCATAAATTTTATAATTTTGATCATTTTTGTCAATATGTTCATCAGTCTTTTTTTCTAATTTTTTAGACCCAAGTAAACGTAATCCAGTTCTATAAACAGAAGTATCAATACATTTACTAATTTCGCTTTTTAATATTTCATTTGTAATAGTTTTTGCAATAGCGCTATTTACAATAATATTATAGAAATTTATATGATAATTACTTTTTCTTTTTGATACAATGTAATCAGTATTTGGATTAATAAATAAAGATTCTAATACAATTTTAGTTTGAAAAATAATATCTTTAACATCGTTATCTGATACTTTATTTGAATCATTTTTAGGAATGTCTAAATCTAAAAAGTAAGCAAAATTTGAATTGTATACCTTTTCAATTAAATAAAGATCATTTATTTTTTCTTTATCAATCATTTCTTCATAATAACGTTTATAAAAAACATCGGCGTAATTATCTGGAATGTTGTATTTTCCATTTTTAAAAGATAAATGTGTTTGTTCATTTTCAGTATTTTTAGAAAATTGTAATATGTATTTTGAGAATGTAAGACTCATCTTTGTGATATTTATTATATGAAAAAGATATTTCAATTTTTTTTATTGGAGTTGATGTCTATTTGTAAAAATTATTTTATAAATTGTATAATATATGACTAGGTCTTTAATTTTAGTTAAAGATAATATTAATAATACATATTCTATATATGATAATAATGACGATAATGGATTTAAAAATTGTATTGATTTTTTACAAAAAAAAACGTCTTTAGTTTTTAAACATGTTATTGTAGGGGCTTTAGAAATACAAAATGCATCTAGTCAACAAGGTGATATATGTGAACTTTTTTGTGAAAAACAAACTACAAATAAAGGTTGGGTATGGAATACAGATATAACTGATACTATTAAAATGTATACCTTATCTTTTATTTTATATGAAAATAAAAATGAAACTAATGATAATTCTACTCAAACAGAAATTCAAACTAAAAATGTAGAAATTCAAGCAACTCCATTACCTATTATTACAAAGAATACTAGTACTTCTACTGTATCTATATCTGAAAAATTATCGTATAGTCCAATTAATTATTTTAAATATGAAATAGATGAAGAAAGTATATTAAGTAATTGTTTATATAGTTATTCAAATGAAAATTTACAAAACAAATATTGTTTTAATAATAAAATTAAAAACGATAAAATTAAAACTGAATGTAAAACTGAATATAAAATTAAAACCGATAAAATTAAAGAACCAGCTTCCTCTAATGTTAGTCACGAAAACTCTTTAAATGATCATTTGATTTTAGAATTAAAACAAAATTTAAAAATGAATAATTATGGTTTAAGAAGACGTAGAAAAATATATAAAAATGTAGAGTAAACAAAGTACCTTTAACGAAGACGTCGTTAGACGGCAAGTAAAGTAAGTAATATATAAATATAAATGTATATATATATTAGTTAAATGTTGTAATTTTTTTTATAAGTTTTTATATACAGAAAGGATGTCACCAAGTCTTTTACAATTACAGGCTGTTGGTTTACAAGATCTTTTTTTAACAAAAGATCCTCAAATAAATATTTTCAAGTATAACTATTATCGTTATGTGAATTTTGCAACAGAAACTGTAAAATTAGTATTTAATGAAAATGTAACATTTGGTAAAAGAATAACATGCGATATTCCAAAAAGAGGAGATTTATTATCAAAAATACATTTGCATTTGCGATTACCACCTATTGTAAAAAATGGTGGTACATACGCATCTTGGACTGATGCCTTAGGATATGCTATATTTGATGATTTTATAGAATTACAGATTGGGGGAGAGATCGTTGACAAAATATATCCTCAATTTTCAAATGCTTGGGATGAATTAACATCATCTTCGAAACGTGTAGGTAAAAATTTAATGTTATTAAAATCTGATACGTATGTTGCAAGTAAATACAATGCAGAAAAATACGTTGATTTAATAATTCCTTTAGATTTTTGGTTTACAAAACAATATAATTGTGCTTTACCATTATTTTGCATGTCTTATCAAGATGTAAAGATAAGTTTCAAGTTAAAAAATTTTTCAGAATGTATAAACTATGATGGAAATGAACCATCTCCAGTATCTATTATAAGTGCCAATATAATATCAGAATATATATTTTTAGATGATGTCATTAGAAAAAAATTTTTAGAAGAAAAGCATCAATATATCATAGAACAGGTTCAATATAATGGTAATGAATTAATATTGCATAATACTGATGTATATAGTAGTAAATTAAGATTTAATTATCCATGTAAAGAATTTATATTTTTTGCTGTAGAGAATAGAAATATAGAGAATAATAATTATTTTGTATATTCAAAAACACCAGATGATACTCCTTTAATTAAAGAAGTTTCTTTGTTATTAGATGGGAAATTACGTTTTGATAGTCTTCCAGAGTTTTATTATAGAAGTGTATTTCCAGATAATATTCATTCTGTAATACCAACAAAATATGTTTATACAATACCATTTTGTATAAAACCTGAAGATAATCAACCAACTGGATCTTTAAATGCTTCTAAATTTAATGATATTACATTATTTTTAAAATTACCACCTGATAATGTAGATTTAACTTTATATGTTTTTGCAGTTTCTTATAATGTATTAATTATTGACAAAGGAGCTTTAACAATGGAATTTTTGTAAAGCTTATTTTTTTGTACCTCTACCGTCTTCGATGTTAATCGGCAAGGTACCTCTACCGTCTTCGATGTTAATTGGCAAGGTACCTTCGGCAAAGTAACACTTTTTTTAAAAGCTTATTTTTTTAGTTTTAGATACGTTAACTGTACCTAATGTATTTGTAAGTCTTATATTTTTTACTTCTGTATAAATTACCGAATATCTATTTGGTAATTTTGATTTATATTCTCTAAAAAGTGAACCGATATTATTTATATATTTTTTTGGTATAATATCTCCTTTGTTTTGCAATACAAAATGTGGACCACTAATTTTATCAAGA